>JACCDW010673658.1_pt1 | contig 80894 bp, 71 predicted proteins | sample 7449781 | NCBI WGS metagenome assembly JACCDW01 (sample SAMN15323449, study PRJNA562643) | freshwater metagenome | isolation source: river surface water | place: USA:Blue River Watershed | collected 2017-08-18
CCAACGCTTTATGAGCTGACCCGCGCTATAGTTCGTAGCCGTCGACCAGTGGGCGTAGGGGAAAAAGGTCTGAGGAATGTGTTCGAAATCGGGCTTCAAGCAGAAAAAAGCATCAGCAAGCGACATTGACATGCAGATGTCCGAGGCCCCGGCGAAACACTCCTGACAATTACGCCTTAGCGAACAAATTCTGTGTCTCGCTGATAAATACCCTGACAGTATCAAGACTTTTTTCTTCTTGGGCGAGAATGCGCTCTCGCATCTTGGAACGTGTTGCCCTGGCCTCTTCAATACCATCAAACCCGTACGACACACCATACCGATCTTGGGGATTTGCGTACCATTGATCGAGCGTGACACCCTCATCAGGGATCACAATCGAATCACATCCACAGAGCGAGGCAAATCGCGAGTACGCAGTGTAGGTATCATAAGAAATAAAACGCTCTACCCGCTTGAAAATAGCCGAAACTTCCCGATGTGACTTGCCGTCGATAAGAATGGCATCGTCGGCACTGTGCTGAAGCTTCTTGTGGCGGCCCTTGCGCAGACAGTAGGCAGTGCCTTTGCGCGCTTCGACTACGCCATCGAGATTATAGAACTCAAGCGGGTAGTGAATCACCTCCAGATGATGCGATGACAATACCGATCCGGGGTAATGAAAATCCTGAATCGCACTATTAAATTTGTAGACAAGCTCGCCAGAGCCGAAATAGAAAGTGCCTTTGTGGAATCCCGGATTATGCAATAACCAGCGCACTACATGCCTTGCCCCCAGGGGATTGCCCAAAGTGACTTCAGGATAGACTGCGATCCAATCATCTTTGTCTTTATAGGAACCGATGGAGCGCGTGACTGGCGTATTCAGATGTGGATTCGTTGCAAATGGCTTCACCGACCAACGAAACGAGCGCCTCAGAAACTGAGGTAGCGTTTGCCAGACATTCAAGCGATTGATTTCGTGATTCTCGAACAACGGAAAGATCTCGGCTTTGGCGCCCAGAGTGTTCAGTAAATGACATAGCTTGTGCAAAACGATGGCTCCGCCACGAATTTCCTTGTAGGGAGGAGCAAAGACAAGATAGCGCTTCATTGATTTTTTTTATTCGTCGATGAAAAAAAATCGCGAACTTTCCCGGAAATGTAATCGATCTGGTCGTCAGTTAATGAGTAAAACAATGGCAATCTAAGCAGCCGTTCGCTCTCGCGAGTAGTGTATCGATCCTCTCCGTGAAAGCGTCCGAATTTCTTACCAGCCTCGGAAGAATGAAGAGGAACGTAATGAAACACTGATAAAACACCTGCGTTTTTTAAATAATTAATCAAATCTGCTCTTGATTCCGGGTCGCGCAGTTTTATATAAAAACAGTGCGCATTATGATTGCTATTGCTCGTAAATCGAGGCAGATCCGCATGCCCCTCCTGTTCGAGCATGCCAAGCTGTCGCTCGTAACGCTGCCAGCAACGCATCCGAGAGCCCGCTATCTTCTCTGCATCCTCCAATTGCCCCCAAAGATAGGCAGCTTGCACATCGCCTGGTAGGTAGCTGCTGCCCAGGTCTACCCAAGTATATTTGTCCACCATGCCACGGAAGAAGCGACTGCGGTTGGTTCCTTTTTCTCGGATGATTTCTGCACGATCAATAAGAGATTCTCGATTAACAATTAACAAACCACCCTCACCTGCGCTGGTAAAATTTTTTGTTTCATGAAAACTGAGCGTACCGAAATCACCAAAGGTGCCCAAGGCCTTACCTTTGTATGTACTTAGCATAGCTTGCGCGGCATCTTCGACCACAAAAAGCTGGTGACGCTCCGCAATTTTCATGATGCGGTCCATATCGCAGGCACCGCCCGCGTAATGGACGACCACGATCGCTCGAGTCTTGTCAGTGATGGCGGGAAGGATAGCGTCAGGATCAATATTCATCGTGGCTGGATCAATATCCACGAAAACCGGTACTGCCCCGCGTAGTACAAATGCATTGGCCGTGCTGACGAAGGTATAGCTAGGCAAAATAACTTCATCGCCTGGCTTCAGCTCCAGCAGCAAAGCGGCTAATTCAAGGGCATGAGTACAGGAGGGCGTCAGCAAAGCCTTTTTGCAGGGAAGCTTCGCTTGGAACCATTGCTCGCACTGACGGCTGTAAAAGCCATCTCCTGATATCTTGTCGCTCCTGATGGAAGCGAGGACATATTGATCCTCATTCCCAGTGTAAGGAGGTCGGTTAAATGGAATCACTTTGTTCCCTGATGAATTGATCAGCAAGCGACAACAGCTTCTTGCTTCTGTCCCGCTGGCGCCGGGCGGGTATGCCAGTATAGATTCCCCAAGCCTCTGTACTACGAGTTACCAGCGCCATCGCGCCGACCGCGGTTCCCTCCCGCAGTATCACGCCGGGCATGATGATAGATCCCGCGCCCACAATCGCATGCTGCTCTACAGACACTGCAGAAAAAATCTCTTTCTTGTATTTTTTTGGAATCAGAGAATTCGCCATGGTCTCTCCAGTGTAATCATCAGATTGGCTGAAGATTTTGACACCGTAAGCAAACGTACAAAAATCAGCGATATCTACGCCAGGCTGTCCGCCAGCGATCAGACACATCGGGGTGACATGGCAGTAGGCGCCAATCTTGACTGAACCCGAGATAATGCAAAAATCATCAATGCGGCTGTGGTCACCGATTTCGATTCGCTCAGGGTCATAGATCGCTGCTTTGTCGCTGATCCGTACATTGTTTCCAATGCGACGAAATCCCAACTTGTCTAGCTGTTCTTTGCTCAGATACGCCATTGATTCATCCCTGCGTCGTTTAGGAAAAGACCCGCGGAGCTTAATCGCATGTCCAGACGGGCTCTATCTTTCCCATCCATTGACTGATACCAAGTTCACAACTCACCAAATATTTTTTATCGTTGGCATCCAGCAGTTGCTTGTTAACTCGCTTGCCTGCTTCTTTGGCCTCCGCACCGCCCGGATCGAAAAAATGATAATAAATTGTACGGAATTTCGGGACGTAACACTGTACGCCGAGCCTATTGAACCGGTGAGAAAGATCAGTATCTTCGTAACCATAGCCACCAATACAAAACTGCTCGTCATAACCATTGACCTGTAAAAACTGGCTTTTCATGCAAGACCAGCTGCTGCCATACATGGCGCTATAACGCTGACTGATGGGGTAGAACGGAAGATAAATGCAATAGCGACGTGGCGGATCAGCAAGCCTGAGGACGGATATCGTCGCTGGCGGTCTGTACCCACCCTCTTCGTCTAGAAACAATTCGCGGTGCCGAGTAAACAGCCTCACGGGCCTTGCATTCAGTAATTTGTCCTTGGTGACATTCTCCGCATAGACTTTGACGTAATGTCGATGAGGAAGACAATCTCCGTCCAGAAAAACCAACTTGTCGTTTCTTGCAATCGATACTGCTTTGTTTGCAATCTCAGCCTTCCGGAATCCCCGATCCTCATGCTGCACCAGTTTCATTTTAAGATGAGGATAACGCTTCTTGCCTTCTCGGAGTATTTCTACCGTATCATTACTTATATCATCCTCAGCAAAGATGATTTCATCTGGCACCTTGCTCTGTTGAGAAAGCGCGCTGAGCAGCAGAGGCAAATCAGCTTGCGAATGATAGATGCTGACTATCAGGCTGACACTCATGGTGAATAGACTCTCTCAGGATTTTCTGGCAACTTCACGTAACTGATGAATATCATCGGGTAGATAAGTTCGCGCAATCTGCTTGTCGTTCCCGCACTCATCCACATTTGTACGCCGCAACGCATAGCGACTGGATCCCGGTATACCCGGGTACTCCACGCTGTCATGACCGATTTGCCTGACCGGATATCCATGCCTTAGCGCCATCACATGAAGCCATATATCGTCTGCCTTTGGACATAGCTCACGAAATTCATCACCCGCATTTTTAAGCGCCTTCTGGAACGATGGTGGATAAATTACCCCACTCACTCCTGTAGCAAAATGCAGGAAAGAGGGTTGGTCTGATTCGCATTCCGGCCAATTCCAGTAAGGCTCTATGCCGTGCTCATCGATTCTGATTTCACGTGCCCGGAAGCAGTGGATGAATTCCGGCTGATCCTTCCATCGATCAAACAGTGTTTTTAACCAGTCTTTTCCGTACAGCTTGTCGTCGTCGGCGGTCACCAGTGGCAAATCCAACCGAGGCTCAGACATCAGGTAGGGATAGTACTTGGTATGAGGGCCGACATCTTCGCAATAACAGATTTCCAAACCACGTGCGGCCAGCTTTTTTAATGAAACAGGTAGTCCTGTATGTGCATTCTTCTCATTCAGATAGAGAACGATGCGGGCAGGTCTTTTTATCCCCGATCCGATACTTTCTATCGCCGCAAAAGCTTGTCGTAGCCTGCCCCCATGCGATGTAAGCGTGACCACCACGCCAGAGGACGGATCAGTCACTGGCGCATGGGACCACCAATTTCTGATCAGCAGAGAAAAATAAATGAAAAAACGTGGCATATGATAAGACTCAATCCCGTGATTATTGCCACTCGCGCAGCAGCCAATCAATATTCCCGATCCGTCGATACCATGTGCTGCCCCTACCCTCGACCACATCTTGCATCTTCAGATTACCCGCAAATACGACAATCTTTGCTCCTTCCGGAATAAATGGATTGCGGAAATAACTTCGCCAATAACGCGGGATGCAATCATTCTTGAAACTGACGCACCATTCCCTTGGCCAGTACGCGAGCAAGCCGCGCCGGTGCAGCGCATCGCTCATGAATTGCTGCGAAATCTTAAAAGCGCTTTGCGCAGCGACGGGGTCGCGGACAAATTCTTCCAGCACATCGCTGTGCGCACCCATCTCCATCCGGAACACGGACGAATTACCGACCATGTTCAGAAAACGGTCACGCTCGGGATTCAATTTGCGCAGCGGCTTGGAACGAAACAGATCCATGTCGCGGATGATCAGAAACTTGCCGGGATAATCGAACAAAGGCTCCAGCCGATCGACCACGACCAGATCAAGATCAAGAAATAGCGCGGTGCCCTGCAGTCCGCACACATCTTTGCCAAGAATCGCGAGTTTTCGCCAGCGAAGATCTTTGTGCTCAGGCGGCAGCCCGAGGTCGGGCAATGGAAAAGTCTCTATGCCAGGATCGATGCCGTTTACATCATCCGTGAAGCAAATGAAACGATGCGGATAGCTGAGGTGGCGTGCGACGCCATTCCTCAATCGGTTCACATACTCCGGGCCGTAAGCTTTCCCCCACTTCATGCAGAGCACGAGCACGGGCTGTGAAGCAGAGATCACGTGTTTTTCTCCTCGCTCACTTTGCGTGGCGTTCCATCGGGAAGGATGTATTGGTCGAGACCGACAGCGGTCCAGGTCAGTCGGTGTTTTTTGGTGTGCTCGCGGATACGGGCGCTGTTGGCCTTCATCTCCGGCGTCACATAGCCATGGCCATGCTCAAGATGGACGCAGATGGTGGAATAGCGTATACGCTTGGCTTTAACTCCCAGATGCCTCAAGCGCCGACCGAATTCAGCATCCTGCCCACCGTATTGCATGTTCTCGTCAAAACCATTGACGGCGATGGCCCATTTTTTGTGGCAGGACGAGTTATGCCCATTCCAAGAGGCCTTGACGGGTAAATGATTGAGCAGGTCACCCAGTGGGCCGCGCAGAGTCAGCTTCCATGCCTTGATGACCCCCATCGCCATGCCGCACCGACGCAGCCAATCCGGAGAAAACACGCGACGGCTGTTGACATCTTCCTGCGTGATGGCCTTGCTGATATCAAGCGGCAGCTTGAAATAACCCCCGGACAGATAACAGCCATCTTCCGCATGTCGCAGATGTTCAGCCACAAAATCCTCGCGCGGTATGCAATCGCCATCGGTAAAAATCAGATATTCCCCCTGCGCGGCAGCGATTGCCTTGTTGAGTATCCGGCTTTTTTGGAAACCATCGTCCACTTGCCAGACATGGCGCAATGGCATCGGTGAGGTCGCACTCATTCGCTGGATCAGTTGCCGTGTCTCGTCGCGCGAGCCATCATCCGCGATGATGATTTCAAAATCCTGATAGGTCTGCGCAAAAAAACCCCACAAGACTTTCTCAAGCCACGCAGGGGAATTGTAGGTCGTGAAGATAACGCTAGTTTTCATTACTTCGTATATTTTGTCAGACGAGATCAAGCCGCTAGTGGAAGCACTGATTAAATAAATCTAAAAACTGTTGTGACAGGGTCGGTCCCACCAAATCCTTGATTTTACTGGCCCCCGCGTCGCACAGCGGCGCTGGCTCGCCAAAAAACGTGGATTTATTCAGCGTCTACCAATGCCAGATTATCTTCGCTGTAATTCAGCATCAGCGCGCGCTGCTCGGCAGTGTTCAGCCAGCGTTTGAGTACACTATCGCGGTAAGTTCCGGTCTTGTCGGTCACCCGTACAAACTGTATCCCGGACTGGTAAAGCCCCCATTCATCTGCACTATCGTATTCGAAATAAAAAACCCGGCGTACATGCTCGGAGATGCAGAGCATAGGGTAGACAAAGGTACCTCTTCCGATCACGATGTTTTCGGCCTCGAGCAATCGTGCAGCATCGGCATCGAGGTGATGCGACTGGATCTCACAGGGGATACGTTCGGATGCCAAAAAATCTATCAGCGCATCGATCACTGGGTTGTGCCGGTTCTCGAATATCAGCACGACTTTGTCCCATGACTGCAGACGCAGAATACAGGTATAGAAAGCCAGCGGTGGCTGCCCGTACAGCGGATGAGGCGACGCCTTGGTGAAGATGTCACCCGCGCGAATATGAATATACAGATGCCGGCGCGTGTCGAGCTTTGCAACGCGGCTGTGTTGCAGGGTCAGCCAGGGCGCCAGGCTGCGGGCAATCTGGTAACGCGGCTCGGGCGCCACGCAGATTTTCTCCAGCAAGGCGTTAGGGAAAAAGCTGCTGGCGAGGTAGTTCTCATGCGCCGGCACGCCTTTGATCAGGGTGATCGGCCCGATCTGAGCGCGATCGCTGAGAAAATCAAACCCACGATGGTAAACCGTGGATACCTTCAGCTCACGCGCGACCTGTATCGCATTGGTCAGCTGCAGTATCGCATTGCCAAACTTGAGCTGACGGGATATGACCAGCGCCTGCAACTGGGGCGCGATCTCGCCTTCAGCGAAGCTTCCTCGAATCCAGAAAGCATTCCGCACTGAGCGCGCCTCAGGTAGCTCAGCCTCGGCTGGCGCTCCGAGCGCCACCCTCCGTTGCGCTAGGAGCTGCTGCTCCAGCGGGCCGAGCACGGGCGCGCCTTGGCGGGCGCGCAGCAGTTTCAGATAGAGATAAAACGCCGCGAATTTTAGTTTTCTTGCAATAGTCATCGGCGGCTTGAGGGGCGGGCTGTATTGGGCCCAGGAATGCGGAAACTGCACGATTATACAAACCATCGCCATGCCCTCATACCTCGGCATGAGGCAGCAAAAGATGGACTCAGCCGCGACCAACAGGGGTTCCGCCAGCCCCGAATGCCTAGTTGTCATCCAGAAAGAAGCTAGAATGCATGTTGCCCAACAACAATATTTTGGGGCTGCATGTCTTCTCCTTCCGAGACCCCCACGCTGCTCGCGCGCTCCCGCAGTTCACGCAAGACCGCTGTCCGCTATGGCTGCTATGGTCTCAGCGTTCTGCTAGTCGCTACGTATGGCTGGCTGCGCAGTGTCTTCGGCAACCGGCTCACCGTTGAACAAATCTTTTTTCATTTTGATCTGGGGCTCAATAGTCTGACCGGTATCGATGTGTATCTGATACTGGATGCCATCCGCTGGGTGATCCTGCCCACGGTGGCGATCACCGCCGCGTTGTATGTGATGGGCCTGCTGATACAGCGGATCGCGACGGCGATGGCCAGCCATCGTTTCCTGTCGCTGCGAGGCCTGCGGTTAGCCAGCCAACTAGCTGGTAAGTTTTATCTCGGACTCACTAGCTTGGGATTGAGTCTTTTCCTGGCGCTGTTTACCACCGTACTGTTTCTTTATCAGATTGAGCTGTTTCATTTTGTCCGGATCAGTCTTGGCGAAGACAAATTCAGTGCGCTGTATCACGTGCCCGATGTCAATCACCTGAGCGCCACTCCAGCGAAGAAGAATCTTTTGCTGATTTATGTGGAATCACTCGAACGCACCATGGGTGATGCGGCGCTGGTGGGTCGCGATGCGATTGCCCCGATCAGACAACTCGATGGCACTGAAATACCCACCTTCCCTGCTGCGCCAGGCACCCACTGGACCATCGCCGGCATGTTCTCTAGCCAGTGCAGCGCACCGCTGAAACCCTTTTTTGCGAATAAATTCCATAGTTTCGCGACGGATGATTTTTTTCCGGGCGCCATCTGTCTCGGCGATGTGCTGAACGCCTCAGGCTACGAGCAATACTTCTTGGTGGGTCATCATCTGGCTTATTCCGGGCTGGACAAGTTTTATCGCACGCACCGTTATGATCATTTGCTGGGGCGGGAGGAATGGAAGCAGCGCGGTGTAGATGCCTCAGAGTTCAGCAGCTGGGGCTTTGGTCTGCATGATGATGTCTTGCTGGAGCAGGCCAAAGCTGTGCTGCGTGAACATGGTCATAAGCGCACGCCCTTCAACCTCACGCTGATCACGCAAGACAATCACTTCCCCCATGGTATTCCTTCGCCACGCTGTACCGACGATGAAAAACAGGGTGATTTCGCCGGCGCGTTTCACTGCAATTCGCGCTTTCTGGCCAACTTTGTGACCGATTTAAAAAAAGAAGGCCTGCTGAACAACACCGTGGTAGTGCTGATGGGCGATCATCCGTTCATGAACAGCATGAAGCAAAGTGTGCAGTTCCGTGGAGACCGCCATGTCTACTTCAAGATACTCAGCCCACTGGAACGTCTGCCAGCACGGACAGCCATGACGCATTTCGATGTCACGCCTTCTTTACTGGATTTGCTAGGACTCACCCATGGCAAGGATACGCGCTTCGGGCTGGGGATCTCGCTGTTCTCGACTATCAGTGCAGAGGCGTATGAACGCCATCTGCAGGCAGTGACGGATGAGAGCATCCTGAACAAATCACCGACCTATGAGGCCTTCTGGAAGCCGAGAGCCTCTAGTGACGACGGTCTCAGGAAGACTTCGACCTCTCCACCCGCCCCATCAGGAAAAACTCGGGATTAGGCCGCATGCTGATCACATTGGCCATGCGATTCGACAGGCCGAAGAATGCGGTAATGCCGGCGATATCCCAGATATCTTCATCATCAAAGCCCTGGGCGCGTAGCCGTTCATAATCTTCCTCGGTCACCGAGGCGGAATCGAGACAGACCTTGATCGCGAAATCCAGCATCGCTTTCTGCCGTGGCGTGATGTCTGCCTTCAGGTGATTGACTGCGACCTGATCCGCCACCAGCGGATTCTTGGCATAGATACGCAGCAGCGCACCGTGCGCGACCACGCAGTACAGGCAATGATTCTTGGCGCTGGTCGCCGTGACGATCATCTCGCGATCGGCCTTGGTGAGGCTCCCGGTCTCTTTGAGCATCAGCGCATCGTGGTACGCAAAGAACGCACGAAACTCGGCCGGACGATGAGCCAGTGTCAGGAACACATTCGGTACGAAGCCGGCTTTTTCTTGCACGGCGAGTATCGTCGTGCGTATATCTTCCGGCAGGTCTTTCAGCTCAGGGACAGGGAATTTAGATAGGGGGAGGGCCTGGCTCATGATGTCTCCTGGTTTTTGTATTGCTGGTTCCATTCAGGGATGCAGCGATGCAGCAGCTCGGCTGCTCGGCGACTCAACTCTCCCGAGCGAACTGCAAGTGATACAGATGCGCATAGACGCCATTGCGTGCCAGCAGCTCAGCATGGGTGCCGGTCTCCGCGATGCGGCCATCCTGCAGCACCACGATACGATCCGCATGCTCAATCGTGGAGAGCCGGTGCGCAATGACGAGGGTGGTACGGCCTTGCATCAGCCGATCCAGCGCAGCCTGCACCGCGCGCTCGGATTCAGTATCCAGCGCCGAGGTCGCTTCGTCCAGAATGAGGATGGGCGCATTCTTGTAGATGGCGCGCGCAATGGCCAGCCGTTGCCGCTGGCCGCCGGAAAGCCGCATGCCGTTGTCACCGATCTGGGTCTGGTAGGCGTCCGGCAGCCCTGCGATCACTTCTTCAAGATAAGCCGCTTTGGCGGCCGCTTCAATGCGCGCCCTATCGGGATTCGCATCGCCGTAGGCGATGTTTGCCGCCACCGTATCATCAAACAGCACCACATTCTGGCTGACCATGGCCATCTGCGCGCGCAGACTCGTCAACGCAATCTCGCTGATTGGCTGCCCGTCGAGCAAAATGCGCCCGGAACTTGGCGTATAAAACTCGGGCACGAGGTTCACGAGCGTGGACTTGCCACCGCCCGACATGCCGACCAGCGCGACCGTTTCACCGGGAGCCACCGATAGCTGTATGTCGGCCAGCGCAGGCTGGCGCTGGCCGGGATAGGAAAATCCCACATTCTCGAAATCCAGCCTGCCCGTCGCGCGCTGACGCAGCAGCTGGCCATGCTCGCGCTCGGGCATCGCGTCGATGATGCCGAACACCGTGGTGCCCGCGGCAAGGCCGCGCTGCAGCGGGCCATTGACTGCGGCGAGATGCTTGAGCGGTGTGAGCGTCATCAGCATGGCCGTGATGAAGGAAGCAAAACCACCCACGGTCATCTGGCCATCGCCCGCCTGCGACAACGCGATCATGATGATCACGGACACAGAGAACGAATTGATGAACTGCGTGATCGGCTCGGTCGTGGCCATGGTGCTGGCCGTCTTCAGCATGAAACGCCGCAGGCGTTCTGAGCGGTCGTTGAAACGATTCGCCTCGTAGCGCTGTCCACCGAAGATCTTGATCACTTGCTGCGCGCGCATCGTCTCTTCGATGGTCTGCGTGATCTCGGCATTCATGTGCTGGTTTTCTTCGATCAGACGCTTGAGTCGCTTGGCGGTCAGGCGAACGACAAAGGCGATAGCTGGGCCCAGGGTGATGGTCACCAGCGTCAGCTTCCAGTTCAGCCAGAACAGGTAACCGAGCAGTCCGATCACGGTCAGGCTGTCACGGATCAGCACAATCATCACATTGCGGATCATGTCGAGGATCTGGTTTACCTCGATCATCATTGCGCTGATCACTTTGCCGGTGGAGTTGTCGCGGTAGTAGCTGAGTGGCACATCCAGCAAACGGCTGAACATCTGCTGGCGCAGTGTCGACATCAGCAGTCCCGACACAGAGGACATCAGATACGTGGTGGTAAAGGTGGACAAGCCCCGGATGACGAAGATACCCACTACGAACAATGGCACCATCCAAATCGAAAAGCTGCGCGTCTCGGAAAAACCGTTATCGAGCAGCAGCTTCATCATGCCGGCCACCGCCGGCTCGGTGGCCGCCGTGACCAGCATCGCGCACAGCGCGACGACCATGCGCGCGGTGTGAGGCTTCAGCAGACCGAGAATGCGCCTGAAAGTGGCAGACAGAGACATCAGTATTCAAACCAGACGTTATCAGGACTCAGCCAGTCCGACAGCTTTGCGCGCAGCGCGTCATCAGCACGAACGCGCCAGGCATCCGAGAGGCGCAGCTCACCCAGCGCACCATTCTTCGCATACTGGACGACGATAGGACAGGAATCTTTCGACTGCTGAAAAGGCTCAATCAGCTCGCGCAGCCGCTGCGCATCGGCCTGACCATTCATGGACAGGCGCAAGGCCTTCACAAAAGCCGCGCGCGCAGTCGCAATATCCATCACGCGATCTGCGGTGATACGCAAGCCGCCGGAAAAACGATCCTCGGAGATTTTGCCCTGCACCGCAAGGAACTCGTCCTCCTTGAACAGTGCGCGATGACTGTCGAAAACTTCGTTGTACACCGTGACTTCGACCTGCGCGGTGTTGTCATCGAGCGTAACAATCAGTAGACGCCCGCGCTGCGTCATCTGTGTGCGCAGCCCAGAGATGATGCCAGCAATCAGCTTGGGCTCACGGCTGGGTGACAGATCGGCGAGTTGGGTGCGCGCGAACTTGCGTGCCTCGTCTGCATAGGCATTGAATAAATGCCCGGACAGATAAAAACCCAGTGCGGATTTTTCTTCGGTGAGTTTTTCCTTTTCGGTCCATTCGGGTGCATCAAGATACTGCGGCCGATCGTCGAAACCGCTGTCATCGATGTCGAACAAGCTGACCTGATTAGCCGATGCTTCGGCCTGCTCGGCGCTTTCCATCGCCAACGCGACCGAGGCCAACAGCACGCCACGGTTCACGCCCAGACTGTCGAATGCGCCTGCCTTGATCAGCGACTCAATGGTGCGACGATTGATCTGGCGCTTGTCGACGCGGCGCGTGAAATCGAACAAGTCAGTAAAAGGTCCGTCCTGCCGCGCCGCGATGATGGCCTCGATCGCGTTCTGACCGGTGCCCTTGATCGCGCCCAGACCATAACGAATGCGGTCGGCTCGTTTGCCCGGATCGTTGACTGGCGTAAAGCGATACACCGACAGATTGATGTCCGGGGGCAGCAGCGTCAGTGCGCAGGTGTCCAACGCGTCTTCGACGAGTACCTTGATCTTGTCGGTGTCATCCATGGCCAGCGACAAGTTGGCCGCCATGAACGCGGCAGGATGGTGAGTCTTCAGATACGCGGTGTGATACGACAGCAACGCATACGCTGCGGCATGCGATTTGTTGAAGCCGTAGCCGGCGAACTTCTCCATCAGGTCGAAGATTTCGTCGGCTTTGTGCTCAGCCAGTCCGCTCTTGGCAGCGCCATCGCGGAAGATCTGGCGATGCTCGGCCATTTCCTCGGGTTTCTTTTTACCCATTGCACGGCGCAACAGATCGGCACCGCCCAGCGAGTAGCCGCCGATGACCTGCGCCATCTGCATCACCTGCTCCTGGTAGACCATGATGCCGTAGGTCTCGGAGAGAATGGGTTCTGCACGCGGATCGGGATAGTCGAATTTTTCACCGTGCTTGCGGCGACAGAAATCCGGAATCAGATCCATCGGACCGGGACGATACAGCGCCACCAGCGCAATGATGTCTTCGAAACGGTCAGGGCGCGCATCTTTCAGCATGCCCTGCATGCCGCGACTTTCAAGCTGGAACACGGCGACTGTTTTTGCCTGCGCGAGCAACTGATACGTGGCACTGTCATTCAGCGGCACGGTATCAAGACTGAAATCAGCCAACGACGGGTCCAGCTGACGTATGTAGCGCACCGCACGATCCAGAATCGTCAGCGTGGTCAGCCCGAGAAAGTCAAACTTCACCAGACCGATGGCCTCGACATCATCTTTGTCGTACTGCGATACCACGCCGCCATCGGTGCCTTGCGTGTACAGCGGGCAGAAATCCGTCAGCTTGCCGGGCGAGATCAACACGCCGCCGGCATGCATGCCGACATTGCGGGCAATGCCTTCGACCTGTTGCGCCAGCTCCAGCAGCTGCCGGACCTCTTCTTCATTGTCGCGGCGCTCTTTCAAGAGCGGCTCTTCTTCCAGTGCATCGGCAATCGTCACCAGCTTGCCGGGCTTGAAAGGAATCAGCTTGGAAATGCCGTCGCAGAAGTTATAGCCAAAGTCCAGTACGCGACCCACATCACGCACCGCGCCCTTGGCGGCCATGGTGCCAAACGTCGCGATCTGCGACACGGCCTCTTTACCGTAGCGCTCTTTGACATACTGGATCACGCGGTCGCGACCTTCCTGGCAGAAGTCGATATCAAAGTCAGGCATCGACACGCGATCAGGATTGAGGAACCGCTCGAACAGCAAGTTGTATTGCAAAGGATCAAGATCGGTGATCGACAGCGCATAAGCGACTAGCGAGCCCGCACCCGAGCCCCGACCCGGACCGACCGGCACGCCATTGTGCTTCGCCCACTGGATGAAGTCGGCCACGATCAGGAAGTAGCCGGGAAAACCCATCTTGATGATGGTGTCTGTCTCGAATTTCAGTCGCGATTCGTAACGTTCGCGCTCCGCCTCGCGCTGCTGCTCATTCGGGTAAAGCTGAATGAGACGCTGCTCAAGACCATCCTTTGCCTGAGCAATCAGAAAATCATCAATGCTCATGCCATCGGGTGTCGGGAAATCCGGCAGCTGGGGCTTGCCCAGAGAGAGCGACAGATTGCAGCGCTGTGCAATGATCACGCTGTTGGCCAACGCCGCGGGCAGGTCGGCAAACAGCTCGGCCATCTCGGCCTGGGTCTTGAAATACTGCTCTTGCGTGAAGCGCTTCACGCGGCGCGTGTTCGCCAGTATCTCGCCTTCGGCGATGCAACTGCGCGCTTCATGTGCGGTGAACTCTTCCGCGCGCAAAAACTGCACCGGATGCGTGGCCACGACTGGCAGTTTCAGCTGAGCGGCCAGCTGAGTCGACTGACGCAGCAAGCCCTCCAGTCGCGGATTGCCATTGCGCTGCACCTCGATGTAAAAATGTCCCGGAAAGATGTTGGCCCAGCGTGTGGCACAGCGCTCAGCCAGCGCGAAGTTGCCGTTTTCGAGTGCCACGCCGATATCACCCAGCTGAAAGCTGGACAGCGCGATCAATCCGCTCTTGTTCTGCAAGGCCTCCAGCCATTCGATGCGTATCTCGGCGCGACCACGATGCTGATTCGCCAACCACGCTTGGGACAGCAGCTCGCACAGTTGCAGATAACCCTCATGATTTTTTACTAGCAGCAGCAGACGGAAGGGCTTGTCGCGGTCCTCGTTATTACTGATCCAGACATCGCAGCCAATGATGGGCTTGACGCCCTTGCCGCGCGCTTCTTTGTAAAACTTCACCATGCCAAACAGGTTGCCCAGATCGGTCACGGCGACGGCGGGTTGACGGTCGGCGGCGGCAGCTTTGACCAGTTCGTCGATGCGCACCAGTCCGTCGGCAATGGAAAACTCGGAATGCAGGCGTAGATGGATGAATTGCGGCGTGCTCATCCGCCTATTTTACCCGCTGGGAACCCCCTTCAGGACGCCCGCGAGCACGCGTCGGCCACCGCTTCGCTGCGCCTGTTTTGCGGCGCTTATAATGGGGGGGTTTGCCGAATTTTCCCGGGTATTGCCATGCAATCCACACCTCCCACCGCCCCAATTGTCAATATCTCCGCTTACAAATTTGTCACGTTCGACGATACCGTTGAGCAGCGACCACGCTTCCAGGCAATCTGCGCAGAACTGGCACTGAAAGGCACGATCCTGCTGTCGCCAGAGGGAATCAACATGTTCCTCGCCGGGTCGCGCGAGGCCATCGATGGTTTCTTCCACTGGCTGCATCAGGACTCGCGCTTTGCGGATATGCGCTGGAAAGAAAGCTATTCCGAAAAGCAGCCGTTCAACCGCATGCTGGTGAGGCTCAAGCGCGAAATCATCACAATGAAACATCCGCTGATCAAGCCCGAACTGGGCCGCGCTCCGGCCGTCACCGCGCCAGTGCTGAAGCGCTGGCTGGATCAAGGTCATGATGACCAGGGCCGTCCGGTGGTCATGCTCGATACCCGCAATGCGTTTGAAGTCGATGTCGGCACCTTCAACAACACGATTGATTACCGTATCGATAAATTCAGCGAATTCCCCGAAGTGATCGAAAAACACCGCGATGAATTGAGCGATAAGACCGTCGTAACCTTCTGCACCGGCGGCATACGCTGCGAGAAAGCCGCGATCCACATGCAGAACATCGGCTATGAGCACGTTTACCAGCTTGAGGGCGGCATTCTCAAATACTTCGAGGAAGTCGGTGGCGCGCACTACCAGGGTGATTGCTTCGTATTTGACCATCGCACCGCACTCAATCCGCAGCTGGAGGAGACAGCAACCCGCCAATGCTTCGCATGCCGTGCTGTTGTCACGCCACGCGAGCAGCTCTCGCCGCTGTACGTGGAGGGCGTCTCCTGCCCGCACTGCGCCAAGCTTGCGCAGGCCGCCTGAGCTGCTGTCGTCCGGCGAGAGATGTCCGAGCCCGCCCATCACGCAGCACCCTGCCCCGACTCTCCCGAAAGACGTATCGCGCATCTCGACATGGATGCGTTCTACGCCTCCGTCGAACTGCTGCGCTACCCTGAACTCAAAGGCTATCCAGTCGTCATCGGCGGACGCTCTCGTCATCATCCCGTGCAAAGCGACGATGGCTCTCGCGAATTCGCACGACTGCGCGACTATGTCGGCCGAGGTGTGGTGACCACATCGACTTATGAAGCCCGCGCGCTAGGTGTGTTCTCGGCCATGGGAATGATGAAAGCGGCAAAGCTTGCGCCGGATGCCTTCCTGCTGCCCGCTGATTTCGACGCCTATCGGCACTACTCGCGCCTGTTCAAGAAGGCGGTGGCCAGTATCGCTCCCCTGATTGAAGACCGAGGGATCGATGAGATTTACATCGATCTGACGGCTATTGATGAGGACAGCCGGGCACTGGCGACTCGCATCAAAGCAGCTGTACGCGGTGCGACAGGACTGAGCTGCTCTATCGGCATCGCACCCAACAAATTACTTTCAAAAATCTGCTCTGAGCTGGACAAGCCCGATGGCATCACGCTGCTGCAGCTGTCAGATCTCGAGCACAAGATCTGGCCCATGTCGGTCCGCAAGATCAATGGCATCGGACCCAAAGCCGGCGCAAAACTGGAGACACTGGGCATACAAACCATTGGTGAACTGGCCGCCGCTGAGCCCGGGTGGCTGGTGCAGCAGTTTGGACGCAGTTACGGCGAGTGGCTGCACAGGGTGGCGCAGGGCATCGACGATCGGCCCGTAGTCACCAGCTCGGAACCCAAATCCATCAGCCGTGAGACGACCTTTGAACGTGATCTTCATGCGAAGCTGGACAGAGACAAGCTTTCGGAGATTTTCACGAACTTATGTGTACGCGTCGCCGGCGACCTGCAGCGTAAGGCTTATGTGGGGCGTACCGTTGGCATCAAGCTCCGATACGAAGATTTTCGTACGGTGACGCGCGATATCACGCTCGATACCGCCACGGACGATCCCGCAGAGATACGACGCGCCGCCGGCGAGTGCCTCAAGCGCGTGATGCTGGATAAACGGATCCGGCTGCTGGGTGTGCGGGTGGGGACGCTATTGAAGAAATCCGAGATGTCTCAGATACCGGCACCGAGGCAAGCCGAGTTACTGCTCGGTTGATCCACACCATCGGTCAGAATCCTCGACCGCACCCGGCCATGATGGTTTATTCAAGCAGACTGAAACGACACGAGCACAAATCATGCGAAGTCAGCGGATAATGACTTCGCTTGTGCTTCCTCAGACTTCGCATCAGGAAAACCTTTGCCTTACATCGGACGATTTGCCCCCTCGCCTACCGGCCCGCTTCACGCCGGTTCGATAGTCGCCGCACTGGCCAGCTATCTGGATGCGCGGGCACATCATGGTCAGTGGCTGATACGGATCGAAGACATCGATGAGGCACGCACCGTGCCGGGTAGCGCCGAAGACATCATCTCGAGCTTGCATGATTTCGGCATGCAAGCCGATGGTGACATCCTCTGGCAGAGCAAACGCAAATCTCGCTACGAACAAGCTTTCGAGCAGCTGAGCAGCCTCGCCTATCCGTGCGGCTGCAGTCGCAAAGAAATCGCTGACTCGCGCACCAGTCTGGCGTCAGATGGTGCGGCCATCTACCCCGGCACCTGTCGTCATGGGCTCATACCCGGACGCACCCCGCGTGCGTGGCGCTTGCGCGTACCCGAGCCGGACAGACCCGAAGACGTGATCGACATTCAAGACCGCTGGCAGGGCGTGTTTCGCGAGCGCTTATCGGCGTCTGTCGGTGATTTCGTGCTCAAGCGCGCCGATGGCTTCTGGGCCTATCAGCTGGCGGTCGTGGTGGACGATGCGGAACAGTGCATCACGGATGTCGTGCGCGGTGCGGATTTGCTGGAATCGACCGCGCGTCAAATCTACCTGCAGCGACTGCTCGGCTACCCGACGCCGCGCTATCTCCACGTGCCGGTCGTCACCAATGCGCGAGGAGAAAAACTCTCCAAACAGACTGGCGCAGCGGCACTCGATCGCAGCCGCCCGTTTCAGGTATTGATGGCAGCGGCAAACGCGCTGGGGCTGGGAGTATCACCTGCGACAGCTAATGTGCAGGCTTTCTGGCAAGCTGCCGTGCCTGCGTGGGCGCGGCGATTTGGCATTGGTGAGTAAACTCAGGTCTTGCGGAAGCCGCCCAGTAGCGCCGCACGCTTGGGAGGCTGCGCATTTTTTCCGGACTTCGACAGCACGGGCTCCGACTTGGGCTCGGCGGGCTGGCTGGGCTCATAGGGCTTGAGGAACCACGGGTCAATTTTTTCCTTGCGCGGCTGAGCTCCGCGTTCGCCACGGCGATCGCTGCGCTCGGATCGGTCCTGACGCTCTCTGCGCTCGGAGCGGTCACTGCGGTCACCCTCGCCACCGTAGCGTGAAACACGCCCACTGAAGCCCTCGATCGACACCGGCACAAGCTTTTGCTTGATCAGTTTTTCAATGTCAGCCAGCAGACGCGAATCCTTGTCGGAGTACAGTGACAAGGCGTCACCCGACGCGCCCGCACGCCCGGTGCGGCCGATACGGTGAACGTAATCTTCTGCGTTGTATGGCAAGTCATAATTGATCACGCAGGGCAGCTCGGCGATATCCAGTCCGCGCGCGGCGACGTCGGTAGCGACCAGCACATCGACGCTGCCATTCTTGAACGCTTCCAGTGCTGCCATTCGCTCGTTCTGAGTTTTGTCGCCGTGAATAGGTGCTGCCTTGATGCCATGGCGCTCCAGCTCGCGCGACAAGCGTGAGGCACCGATCTTGGTGTTCGAGAACACCAGTACTTGCTTGAGCTCTCGGCCACGCAGCAGATGCACCACCGCATCGCGCTTGGATTCTTCGTCGACCTTGTAGATCACCTGGGATACGCGATCGGCGGTCGCATTGCTGCGGGCGACTTCGATCAGCACCGGGTTCGTCAGAAAGCTCGCTGCGAGTTTTTTGATCTCAGGAGAGAACGTCGCCGAGAACATCAGGTTCTGGCGCTTCTTGGGCAGTAGATTGATGATGCGCTGAAGATCAGGCAGGAAGCCCATGTCCAGCATACGATCGGCCTCGTCCATCACGAAGATCTGGGTCTGCGAGAGATTCAGCACCTTCTGCTGCACATGATCGAGCAAGCGACCCGGTGTGGCGATCAGAATCTCGACACCCGAACGCAGCGCGGCGGTCTGCGGCGCCATATCGACGCCACCAAATACAACGGTAGAGCGCAGCGGCGTATGACGAGAATACGCCTTGACGTTGTCTGCCACCTGATCGGCAAGCTCGCGCGTTGGCGTCAGCACCAGGGCTCGCACGGGATGCCGAGCCGGCGATGCACTGGCATTCGCATGCGCGAGCAGCAACTGAATAATGGGCAGCGAGAAGCTGGCGGTCTTGCCCGTGCCGGTCTGCGCCGCGCCCATCACATCACTCCCCTGCAGCACGACCGGGATGGCCTTGGCCTGAATCGGCGTGGGATGAACATAGCCCTGATCGGCGAGTGCCTGCAGCACAGGCGGGGCGAGGCCGAAATCTTCAAATCGGGGAAGGGCGGCCTGGGTATCAGCGGCGGACTGAGAGGTGTTGAGTTCGATCATTCGGTGAATTAGGTTGAGCGCAGGAGTATAGCACCCGCGAGCCAACCGATAATGCCTTTCGGCGTGCTAAGGGATTGATTCGAAAGGATTCCCGGAAAGAAGGATGGGGATGAATCAGCAAACGTAGCGATGGACGGCCGCCAGGTCGATGCATGGGAATGCGCGGAGTACGCTGTTTGACAGTCAAGCGGACCGCAGCTGCCCGACACGCTGCGCCTTGGTTCAGCAAATTCTGAACGACCGAGCCGCGCGGGTCAGCCAATAATCGCAGAGAGATTCCGGGCCATCATCGCCTGCTGCGCGCAGCGAATAGCGCGCTTCTTGTCCTCTATAGCCATCAGCTCGGAGAACAGATTCTCTTCATTGGCGGGATCGGCGAGATCTTCCAGCAAGGGGTTGAAATCACGCTGCGCGATTTTACGAAGCATGTGCATGAAGTTATTGTGCAGATGGTCGTTCTTTGGCTTGACATCGGGCAGCAGCTTGAACGGCACCAGAAAATCGACATACAGTGAAGGCGCTTTGATCTCGTGCTGCTGGAACCAGGCTTTCAGCAGGCGAGTCTCGCGGCTCCTGCCGGCTTGCAGCACCTCATCGACATGACGAACAAGATTCGTCTGCAACAGGCTGTTGTCATTGGAACGATAGAGCACGTGATCATCGGTATGCCCCGGCAGTAATCGAGCGGGGAACACATCAATGTTCAGGCCATTGTGCCGGATCCGCAGCGCCATTCCTTGTTTGGTGACGCGCGGGTAACGCTCGATCAGGTAGCCGTACAGCGATTCATAGCTGGACCGTATGCCGCCGGCATTGCGATGGAGTTCATTTGACAGTAGCAGCAAGAGCTTCACGTGGGACGAGCGCGGGGTGGATGTCTGCCGTGCATGCGAGCCCACATCCCGCAACTCCACAAAAAATGACTGAGCCCAATCCATCAGGTCTGAGCCCAGCTTGAGGACGCGCGCTGCCTGGCCGTCCGGCTGCCGGGCGGGCAGGTGGCGGTCGATGATGTCCTGCAGGTAGGGTTCGAGGTTTTTGGTCATGGGCGTGCCGCTCACCGGGAACGAGAGAGTCATCCAAGTGATGAATCGGATGCGCGCGGGGGTTTCTGAAGAGGTGGCCAGGCAGCCAAGACAATAAAATATCTAAAATGTAATTTTTATATGCTAGTTGACGGCGGAGGGAATCAGACTAAACCAAACTAACCAAACTAACCAAACTTAGTTTATTAGGAGGTTCCCATGGTCGTAGTCAACATCCACGAGGCGAAAACGCACTTATCACGCCTGATTGATCGAGCCTCCAAAGGAGAGCCCTTTGTGATCGCAAAAGCAGGTAAACCAATGGTCAAGGTGGTGCCCATTGATGCGCCTCCAGAAAAAAAATGCGTCGCACCGGATTCTTGGAGGGACACATCGCGGTTCCCGATGATTTCGATACCATGGGCGCAAAAGAGATCGAAGAACTTTTCGGGAAAAAATCTTGAATCTGATGCTCGATACCCACCTGCTGCTGTGGGCTGCAGCTGGCTCGTCACATCTTCCGGAAGCAGCAAAAAAACTGATTGAAGACTTTGACAACGCTTTGTATTTCAGCGCTGCCAGCATTTGGGAAATCGCGATCAAGCGAAGCTTGGGTCGCGATGATTTTTCAGTTGACCCCAGACTGCTCAAACGCGGATTACTTGATAATGGCTACCTAGAAATTCCCGTTACCAGCGAACACGTGATTACGGTTGACTCTCTGCCCATTCACCACAGAGATCCTTTCGATCGAATCCTGATTGCACAATCGATCAACGAAGGCGGGCTACTGCTGACATCGGATTCCCACATCGGAAAATATGAAGCCCCGATCAGAATGGTTTGAAAATCTCAAGAGCACATTGATACACAACGAACGATACCGAGTCCCGGCCTGCGCCGGGATGACGTGTTAGCTGATACCGGTCTCAACATCGTCGTCCCGGCGCAGGCCGGGACCCAGTGTCTCTGGGATTTTTAATAGTCAGTGGCCACCTCCAGCCTTAACTGAATGGCACGACACATGCGCGGGTTTTTATGGTGGGCCCCCCGTGAGTCGAACACGGCACCAACGGATTATGAGTCCGCTGCTCTAACCAAGCATGAGCTAGGGGCCCGAAATGGTTGATCTACAGTAGCGAGATTTTATCGCGTGGACCGCAGGGCGGCGAGGGGTTCGCCGAAGCACTCTGCTTTTTCGTTGTATCAGCTGCCTTCGAGGAAGCTCTTCAGCTTGTCGGAGCGGGACGGATGGCGCAGCTTGCGCAGTGCCTTGGCCTCGATCTGGCGGATACGCTCGCGAGTCACATCGAACTGCTTGCCGACCTCTTCCAGCGTATGGTCGGTTGACATCTCGATCCCGAAGCGCATGCGTAGCACCTTGGCTTCGCGAGGCGTAAGTGAGTCCAGCACATCCTTGACCACGCCACGCATCGACGCATGCAGCGCCGCGTCAGCCGGTGCGAGGGTGTTGTTGTCCTCGATGAAATCTCCCAAATGGGAATCGTCATCGTCACCGATCGGCGTCTCCATGGAGATCGGCTCTTTCGCGATCTTCATGATCTTGCGGATCTTATCCTCGGGCATTTCCATCTTCAACGCGAGCGTCGCCGGATCGGGCTCGGCCCCGGTCTCCTGCAGGATCTGGCGGGAGATACGGTTCATCTTGTTGATGGTCTCGATCATATGGACCGGGATACGAATAGTCCTAGCCTGATCGGCGATGGATCGCGTGATTGCCTGACGAATCCACCAGGTCGCATAGGTCGAGAATTTGTAGCCGCGACGATATTCAAATTTGTCGACGGCTTTCATCAGGCCGATATTACCTTCCTGGATCAGGTCCAGGAATTGCAGACCGCGATTGGTGTATTTCTTCGCGATGGAGATCACCAGCCTCAAGTTGGCTTCGGTCATCTCGCGCTTGGCTTTGCGAGCCTTGGTCTCTCCCGCGGCCATTTTCTTGTTGATCTCGCGCAGATCAGGCAGTGGCAACACCACGCGCGACTGCAGGTCGATCAGCTTCTGCTGCAGCTCTTTCACGGCGGGTACGTTACGTGCCAGTACGGTGCTGTAGGCATTATTGCCATTAACCTCGCCATCGACCCACTTCAGGGTGGTCTCATTGCCCGGGAAAACCTTGATGAAATGCTGGCGCGGCATGCCGCACTTGTTGACCACTACATCAAGAATCTGGCGCTCGATCTGACGCACTTCATCCACCTGGCCGCGCAGCGTGTCGCACAGCTTCTCGACAACCTTGGCCGTGAAACGAATGCCCATCAGTTCGTTGGAAATTGCCTCCTGAGCTTTCACGTAAGGCTTGCTGTTGTAGCCTTCCTTCTCGTAGGACTTGCGCATCTTGTCGAACTGCGAGGAAATGGTCGCAAACTTGGCCAGCGAATCGCGCTTGAGCTGTTCAAGCTGCTCAGCAGAAAAACCGGCAGCGCCACCGCTGGTGGACTCTTCGCCTTCTTCGTCGTCTTCGTCTTCGTCGTCCTCATCATCCTCGTCGTCGTCATCGGACGATGCCCCCTTGACGGCCGGCGTGGGTACAGGTTCGTCAGGCGCATTGGGATCGACCAGGCCATCGACCACTTCGTCGATCTTCATCTCGTCTTTTGAGATGCGATCAGCAAGCGCAAGGATTTCGGAGATCGTCATCGGGCAGGCCGAGATCGCCTGGATCATGTCCTTGAGGCCGCTCTCGATACGCTTGGCGATCTCGATCTCGCCCTCGCGAGTCAGCAGCTCGACCGAGCCCATCTCGCGCATGTACATGCGGACGGGATCGGTGGTGCGGCCAAAATCGGAATCCACTGTCTGCAGCGCAGCTTCCGCAGCAGCATCGGCATCATCGTCATTGGCCACCGTGGCAACGTTATCCGACAACAACAACGCTTCTGCATCGGGCGCGTGCTCGTAGACAGCGATACCCATGTCGTTAAAGGTGCCGATGATGCCTTCGATCGCTTCAGGATCGACGATATTCTCGGGCAGATGGTCGTTGATCTCGGAATGCGTCAGGAAGCCGCGGTCCTTGCCCAGCTTGATCAGCGTCTTGAGCTTCTGACGACGACGCTCGAGCTCTTCCTCGCTCGCCTCGGAATCAGAGGAGAACGCATCCTTGAGAAACTGCTTCTCTTTGGCCTTGCGATCGCGCGCGCGCGCTTTGTCTGCAGCCTTCAGCTCGGCGCGCTCGACCGCGTTCAGTGCCGCGATTTCTTCATTCTCCGGCTGGAAATCACGCGGCTTGCGGCCTCGGCGTCCGGGTACCTTGATGCCTGGAAGGATATAGCCAGAGGTATCGATGGCGGCCAGCGCGGCCGCATCAGTGGTCTGTTTAACGGACAAAATCTTGTGCTGCTCGTCTTTTGGTGCAGCCTTGGCGCCGACGGCTGTCTTGCCAGGGGCAGCCGCTTTGTTTGCTACGACTTTTGGTTCAGGTTTCCTAGATGTCACAGAAGCTTTCTTTACAGGTGCTTTCGGCGTGACGGTTGGTTTGGCAGGTGCCTTGCGAACCGACTTCGCCGCGGTTTTGCTTGCGGCTACAGTGGCCTTGGAAGGCTTCTTCTGCACCGGCTTGGCAATCGACTTGCCGGCTTTTGAGACAGCTTTGACAGGCGCTTTGTTCGCTGTCTTTTTGGCGGCCACCGCTTTGGGCTTGGAGGCCGGCTTGGAGGCCGGCTTGCTGGCCGCCTTAGGGGTCGGCTTCGCAGCGCTCTTTGCGGTCGCTTTCTTGATCATTGTCTTGGCCGAAGCCTTCACTGCGGGCTTGGCGGCGGTCTTTGCATTTTTTGCAGACGCGCTGGAAGACGAGGGCTTGGCAGCCTTGGTCTTGGTTGCAGAAGCTTTAACGGTTTTTTTGGTTGTCGCCATGGGTTCATCCACCAAATGGAATTGCCGATGCTGCAAAGGGAATCTGGAGGTCGGTCCGGGCTGTCAGCGTAGCCATCTGCAGGCCGGTCATTTGCCGGGAGTTTCTGCGCGGTGTGGGACCGTTCATCCAGCGAATTCAATTCAACAAAACAATTGGGAAACTTCACTTATCAAGGCTAGGCAAACAGCCCGTAAGACCACAATTGAAAAGCCTTCAATTATATCACAGGGCAACACTGTTCTATTAATGGCAAGGGTTGACGTAATCAAAGGAAAACCGTCACGTAACCGGAAATCAGCAGATGCAGATCAACACTGCCTACCACCGTCATGGGTGGTCGCCGCCATCTCCGTGACTGCTCAGGCTTTGGCCTCATTCTCGATATCAGATCGGAGCTGATCCAGTTCCGCTGAGATCTGCCGGTAGCGGGAGCGCTCAGCCTCTCCCGCCAGCCCAGCGGCTGCCAGCCGCTCTTGCTCTGCCTTGAGCGATTTCATTCTAGTCTGGCGCACGGCGCCGACGAGTTCGCGCTGCGCCAACTCGGGATCGTGGGTCGGTTCCGCCGCAATCTCTGCAATCAAGGCATCCAGATCTGCGCCCTGGGCGCGCAACGCCTCGGCCAGCAAGGCCAGCGTGGCCTCTGGCGGCAGCGAACGCGCGGCGGCAGCCACTGTCTCCAGCATCGCACCACCATCGGGTGCCGTACGACCGATCTGCGAGAGATCGGCATCTGACATGCTGGAAGCTAAGGCGGGATGGGCAAGCAGCAAGCGCAGCACCTGACGCTCCAGCTCCACCGGCGGCCGACGTGTGACGACGGGTCTGGGCGCGCGCTGATGTCCTCCACTGGCGGGTTTGGTCAGCTCGAACAGGGTCTCGATTTCCGGGACGCTGCTGTCCGTCACCTGCGCGAGCTGGCGCATCAGCTGCAAGCGCAATGCCGATACCGGCATCGCCTGAATCAAGGGCTTCGCATCGAATTGCGCGCGCGCTCTACCCTCGGCCGTCGACAAATCTTTCCCTTCGATGACCTCAGCGATCAGAAACTGCGACAAGGGCACGGCATCGAGTACGAGTTTTTCGAATCCTTCATAGCCATGCTCGCGAATGTAGCTGTCGGGATCGTGCTCTGACGGGAGGAACAAGAATTTCAGCGCACGATTATCTGATGCATGCGGCAGACAAGCTTCCAGCGCTCGACGCGCCGCTCGGCGACCAGCAGCATCACCATCGAAACTGAAGATCACTTGATCCGTCTGTCGCAGCAGCTTTTGCACGTGCGTTGGCGTGCAGGCAGTACCCAGTGTGGCGACGGCCTGTTCGAAACCGAACTGCGCAAGCGCGACCACATCCATATAACCTTCCGTGACCAGCACATAGCCCTTGTCACGTATGGCCTGCCTTGCCTCGAACAAGCCGTAGAGCTCGCTGCCTTTCTGGAACAGCGGCGTCTCGGGAGAATTCAGGTATTTGGGCTCACCCGCGCCAAGCACCCGACCGCCAAAACCGATGACCTGCCCTTTGGTATTCCGTATCGGGAACATGATTCGGTCGCGGAAGCGGTCATAGCGCTTGCGCGAAGCGCCTTCTTCATCGGCGCGATCGATCACGAGACCCGCCTCAACCAGCACCTCGTCGTCGTAATCTGTGAATACCTGTTTCAGGCTCTCCCAGCCATCGGGCGCATAACCAATCCAGAATTTCGCGGCGATCTCACCCGTGAGCCCGCGTCCCTTCAGATAATCGATCGCGTTGCGTGCGCCGCGCAATCGCTGGCGATAGAAATCGCAGGACAAGGTCATTGCCTCGGATAACGCAAGGCTTTTTGCCTGCTGCTCGGCGCGCTGCGCAGGCGGCAAGCGATCCTCCTGCTCGGGTACGAGCATACCCACGCTCTGCGCGAGATCTTTCACCGCCTCGACAAAACCCATGGCAGAGTATTCCATCAGGAAGCCAATAGCCGTGCCATGCGCGCCGCAGCCAAAGCAGTGATAAAACTGCTTGGTCGGGCTAACGGTAAAGCTGGGCGATTTCTCGTTATGGAAAGGGCACAGGCCGCTGAAATTCGCACCGCCCTTTTTGAGCTGCACATAGCGACCCACCACATCGACAATGTCGATACGATTCAGCAGATCCTGAATAAAACTCTGCGGGATCATGCGGCCGCCTGCCGTAAATGATGGGTGATGGAGGGATTATTTACTTAGTGCGGCTTTCACCATTGCAGAGACGGCGGTCATGTCGGCGCGCCCAGCGAGCTTGGGTTTGAGCACGCCCATCACCTTGCCCATATCCTGGGGACCGGCAGCACCCACCGCAGCGACGGCTGCCGTGACTTCAGCCTGTACCTCTGCCTCGCTCATTTGCGCAGGCATGTAGGCATTGAGCACGACGAGTTCGGCTTTTTCAATATCGGCGAGGTCCTGACGACCGCCGGCTTCGAACTGGCTGATCGAATCCTTGCGCTGCTTGATCATTTTTTCGATCACCGACAGCACCTGATCGTCGTTAAGCTCGATACGCTCATCGACCTCTTTTTGCTTGATGGCGGCATTAATCAGGCGAATCGTCGCCAGACGCCCGCTGTCTTTTGCGCGCATCGCCGTCTTCATATCTTCGCTGATTTGTTCTTTGAGGCTCATGGGATCTCCTTGCGCGACCATGAAAGTTCACAGCCGCATAAAAACGCCAAAACCCGCTGCGGACTTCCCGGAGCGGGTTTGCGATGTTCGACGCCTCGGCAGAGCGAGGCGCGCAATCAGAAGAGCTTCTTTGGCAGCTGCTGGCTGCGGATGCGCTTGTAGTGGCGCTTTACGGCAGCAGCGAGCTTGCGCTTGCGCTCGGAAGTCGGTTTCTCGTAGAACTCGCGCGCGCGGAGTTCGGTCAGCAGGCCGGTTTTCTCAATGCTGCGCTTGAAGCGGCGCAGAGCGACTTCGAAGGGCTCGTTTTCTTTAACGCGAACAGTGGTCATGAATTGATCAAAATACATTGGTTTTTGCAGAGCTCGCGATTATAACAGCCCACCTGCCCAAGCGAAAGCCTGTTCTGAAAATCCTTTTTCAGAACAGAAATGATGTCAAATAGGCAGTAAATACCCGGGCAAACCATCAAACGGATAATCCCGCGGCGACCCCTGACGCCCAAGCCCACTGGAAGTTGTAGCCCCCCAACCAGCCGGTCACATCCACCGCCTCCCCCACAAAATGCAGACCCGGTAAGGCTTTGACCGACAGGTCCTGCTGTGACAAGGCTCGGGTATCCACCCCGCCCAGTGTCACTTCGGCCTTGCGATAGCCCTCAGAGCCGTTCGGTCGTATCCGCCAGCCGTTCAGCGACTCGCCCAGCCGACGCAGCGTTTTGTCTGGCAAATCCGGCACCCGGGCATCGGGCTTCAGGTCGTGCGCCAATAGCCAGGCCTCGCTCAGGCGCGCCGGCAGATACTGCGACAGCCAGTTGCCCAGCGTGCGGCGAATCTCGCGTTTGCCCTCGATCAGCGCGGTTGTGACATCCAGGCCGGGCAACAAGTTCAGCGACATATCGGCACCCTCGCGCCAGTAGCTCGATATCTGCAGCACCGCCGGTCCGGACAAGCCCCGATGCGTAAACAGCAAATCTTCGCGGAACTGGCCGCGCGATTTTTTTTCGCCGGTTTCGATATCGATTTCTAATGAAATGCCGGCCATCGGCACAAACGGCGTCCACGCGGCCTCATCAAAGGTCAGCGGCACGAGACCTGGACGCGTTTCAATGATGGGCACATCGAACTGCTTTGCGATTCTGAACGCAAAATCCGTGGCACCGATCTTCGGTATCGACAAACCACCCGTTGCGATTACTAGCTTGTCTGTAATGATTTCGCCCGTCGTGGTGCTCAGCCTGAATGACTCGCCTTCACGCACGATGGATTTCACCGTGGTCGGCATGCGCCACTGCACCTGCCCGGCACCGCATTCGGCCTTGAGCATCTGAATGATGTCTTCCGCTGAGCGATCACAAAATAGCTGCCCCTTGTGTTTCTCGTGAAAAGGAATACGGTAGCGCTTCACCAGCGTAATGAAATCCTGCGATGTATAACGCGACAATGCGCTGCGGCAGAAATGCGGATTGTGCGACAGATAATTCTGCGGCGCGGCATCGGCATTCGTGAAATTGCAACGCCCACCGCCCGAGATGCGGATTTTTTCTGCCAGCTTGTCGGCGTGATCAATCAGCACCACCCGCCGGCCCCGCTGACCTGCGACCGATGCGCACATCATGCCTGCTGCGCCCGCGCCGATTACCACGACATCACATTGATCGCTCATGCGCGCTCACCCAACTGGTGTGCCACCTGCACACACTGCCTGACCTGCTCGGCAATTGGCTCGGGTACGGGCTGTTGACCCGCCAGCGCTTGAAGGATCCACTCGGCGGTGGTCTTCGCATCGCTGGCTTTGGGCAAAGGCGGCGATTCATCGACAGGTGCCTGCTTTTCGATCAGCACGGTCGCCTGGTTGTCGTGGAACCAGGTGACCGTCTGCGCGCGCTTGGCATTCGCCACCGTTTCGCCCTCGGTGCCTCGCATCAGGAACACATCACCCCGAGCCGCCGGTGCCGCTGTTGAAAAATACTCGGTGAGCATGGTCAGATACTCGGGATGCGTATACGACACCAGTCGCAGTACTGGCTGCGCGAAGGGTTGCATGATTTTTACCAGTGTGTGCGTCGAATTGCGCAGTCCTAGCACCCGACGCAACTCCAACAAGCGGTGCAGTCGCGGTGCGAGCAAAGCGATAGGCATGAACACTGGGCGCTGCCGGGCAAATTCTGCAGAGAGCACTGTGGCATCCTGAACTGGCGCTATACCCATCTCCGCCAGTATCTCCGCCGTCGTCACGCGACCGGGGTCGGTCAGCACGCCGTGGATGAATACGGGAACGCCTTCCCGCGCCAGCAGACAAGCCAGCAAAGGTGTCAGGTTGGGCATCTGGCGTGAGCCGTTGTAACTCGGAATGACGACCGGCGTCAGGCCGGATGACGGTGCTTGTAAAGGCGCGAAGGACGCCTCGGCCGCATCGAGAAAACCACCGATCTCGTTCACGGATTCACCCTTGATGCGCATGCCGATCAACAAAGCGCCGAGTTCCAGGTCGGATACCCGGTCTTCCAGCATGGCAGCGTAAAGGGTGCGCGCATCGTCGCGGGAAAGATCTCGAGCACCTTTCTTGCCACGACCAATCTCGCGGATGAAAGGCGCGGCGCGGAATGTGTCAGGGATATCCTTGGTCATTCCTGAAGGGTACTACGAGCCGCGCGGCGAGCGCAGGAATGAATGGATGCATGGGAGATTGCCATCACCCGATCTGGCCGTTGGCGTAAAAAAATCACGTCCAGGCGGCAGAAGCTGATATCTTTCGGGCACTTCCGACTCGACACCCATCATGTCACTGCAAGTCTGCGCGTTTTATTGCACCGATACCGGCAGGCGCCACCGTAATGAAGACGCTGTCGGCTTGTTTTTGCCGAACGAGCCTGAGCTATCCAGCAAGGGAATGATAGCGGCTATTGCCGATGGCGTATCGGGCAGCGCCGATGGACGCGAAGCCGCCGAATACTCTGTACGCGCTTTGCTATCGGATGATGGAGTAAAGGCATCAGAGGGCGCGGCGGTTATCCCAGCGCTTGACGAGGCTTTCCAGACGATCCATCGTGCGCTCAGGCAGCGAAACTCATTACACGCCGAATCGGTTGGCATGGCGACCACGCTGACTGCGCTGGTGGTGCGAGGAAATGCCTTTTATTTCTGCCATGTCGGCGATACGCGCCTTTACCGACTTCGCGACGATGACCTTGAGTTGCTTACCACCGACCATGTGGCAGACAGCGACACGCATAAACACGTACTCACGCGCGCGATCGGCCTGGACTCCACTATCGCCGTTGATCACGGCACCGGTGAGCTCGACAGCGGCGACATCTTCTTGCTCGCAACCGATGGCGTATGGGCGTCGCTGCCAGAGCATGAACTCAGCTGGCATCTGTCTGAACTAGTGGACAACAGGCGAAGTGCCGAGGGTACGGCCAAGTTACTTATCGATGCCGCATTGGCCGCCGGATCGACGGACAATCTGTCGGCGCTGGTCGTGCGCGTTGATCACTTGCCATAGACCGTAGATGTACTGATACGCTTTGCCGGTACTCCGCCGAGCACCTCTCAAACTGGCGCTAGCCGCCATGGCGGACGGTTTGCCTCAGCTTTTCACTTACAATAAGGTCAGATGCGCAGTGCGCCACCCTCCTGACTATCCCCATGATCGTACTCGGCGTCGAGTCCTCCTGCGACGAAACTGGTCTTGCGCTATATGACACTGAGCGCGGATTGCTGTCGCATGCACTGCACTCACAAGTAGCGATGCATGAAGAATATGGGGGCGTAGTGCCTGAGCTGGCGTCACGCGACCATGTGCGCCGTGCGATCCCTTTGCTGGAGCAGGTGCTGGTGGACAGTGGCATTCCTATCTCCAGCATTGATGCCATCGCCTACACGCAAGGGCCCGGTTTAGCTGGTGCATTGCTGGTCGGCGCATCCGTCGCGAATGGGCTGGCACTGGCCTTGGACAAACCCGTATTGGGCGTTCATCATCTTGAAGGGCATCTGCTCTCGCCATTACTGTCAGCCAAACCGCCAGCATTCCCATTTATTGCGCTGCTGGTATCAGGGGGCCATACCCAGTTGATGCGCGTCGACGATGTGGGCGCGTACACGCTGCTAGGCGAAACACTCGATGATGCCGCCGGTGAGGCATTTGACAAATCAACCAAACTGCTCGGACTTGGTTACCCTGGCGGGCCGGCGATCTCGCGACTGGCCGAATGGGGTGATCCGGGCGTGTATCAACTTCCGCGCCCGATGCTGCATTCAAAAAATCTTGATTTCAGTTTTTCAGGATTGAAAACTGCCGTGCTCACGCTGGTGAAAAATCATCAGACCCATCTGTGCGAGCAAGACAAGGCCCATATCGCTCGCGCCTTTGTCGATGCCATCGTTGAGGTGCTGGTCGCGAAATGTCTCGCGGCATTGAGACAAACCGGCATGAAGCGACTGGTGATTGCCGGTGGCGTCGGCGCCAATGCACAACTGCGCGCGGCGCTGAATGCCGCGGCAGAAAAAAAACGCTTCGAAGTGTTTTATCCGGAACTTGCCCTGTGCACTGACAATGGGGCAATGATTGCGTTCGCGGCGGCCATGCGGCTGCAGCGCGACCCGAGCGCAGCACGTCATACGTACGGGTTCAATGTTCGGCCACGCTGGCCTATGGATGAGCTACGCCTTGCTTAAGAAGGTGGGATGAGTACTTGCTCAACGTGTCTCTTGATGTTCTTTTGCGGGAGGCGGCTCCTCAGCAGGCACCTGCTCTTCACTGTCTTTCTTTTGCCCGATGCGGGTTTCTTTGCCCGCCATCAGATTCGCGATATTGCCTCGATGGCGGTAGATCAACAGTAAGCTCATTACAATGATGGCGAATAGCTCAGGATTTATCCCAAAGAACATCCAGTAGTACACCGGCGCAAAGATCGCTGAAATGATGGCAGAGAGCGATGAATAACGGGTCGCCCGCGCCATGATCAGCCAGGTACACAAAGTTGCCACACCCACGACCGAGTGAATGCCGAACAGCACACCGAGTGCCGTCGCCACGCCTTTGCCACCGTCGAAGCCGTGATACACAGGCCATAGATGTCCGGCAAACACAGCCAGCGCCACCAGCGCAATCCCTACCGTACCCAGCCCCAGCTGCTCATTGAACAAGACAGCCAACCCAACCGCGACCCAGCCTTTGGCGCAATCGCCAAGCAGTGTCAGCAGCGCAGCGATCACATGGCCCGAGCGCAGCACGTTGGTCGCCCCCGGATTGCCGGAACCATAGCTGCGCGGATCCTCCAGACGGAACAAACGGCTAAAGACAATGGCAAAAGAAATTGAGCCCAACAAGTAGGCAGCGATGGCAGACAGAGCGATGTTCATTGTTTCTCCAGCACGCGTGAAGGCGCCATTATGCAACACCACTTGAATCAGGCTGGGGAAACGAGGGATAGATCCCGTTTACCCGGTCATCCCCTCGGATGATGCTGCGCATGAATGCTCTTCAACCTCTCGCGCGCGACATGCGTATAGATTTGTGTGGTCGAGATATCTGCATGTCCAAGCAATAGCTGCACCACGCGAAGATCAGCGCCATGATTCAGCAGATGCGTGGCAAACGCATGCCTGAGTGTATGCGGTGACAGTGGTGCGGTGATTCCCGCCTTGAGTGCGTATTTTTTTATCAGCGTCCAGAACATCTGACGAGTCATTGGTCCGCCCAGCCCTGTCACGAATAAGGCATCATCGATCTTGCCATTCAAGATCACAGGACGTCCTTCTTTCAGGTAGCGCTCTATCCATATCCGCGCCTCTTCTCCGAACGGCACCAATCGAGTTTTACTGCCTTTGCCGGTCACGCGCAGTACGCCCTCGTTCATGCCAACTTCTATCGTTTTCAGCAGCACGAGTTCGGACACACGCAAGCCACTGGCGTACATCAGCTCTAACATCGTTCGGTCACGCAAACCAAGTGCCGTGTGGATCTCCGGTGCGGACAGCAGCGATTCAACATTCGCCTCCGACAAGGTCTTTGGAAACCGGGGTGGCTGTTTGGCGGAACGCAGCTTCAGGCAAGGATCAACCTGGATGCGATGGTTGCGCATCGCATGTTGATAAAAGCGTTTCAATACGGCCAGCCGGCGATTGGAGGAACTCGCCTTGCTGGTCGCGTGCCTGAACGCGAAATATGCATTGAGATCAATATCAGTGACGTCATACAGCGTTTTATGGTGCTGCTGATGCAGCCACTCGGCAAACAGCAACAGATCGCGCTTATAGGCGTCGAGCGTGTTTTTCGACAAGCCGTCTTCCAGCCACAGCGCATCGCAGAACTCATCGATGATGTCCTGTCCAGGACGCTCACGCGCTTCCGAAGCGATCGCCATCAGAATCCTGGCACCTGCTCATGCTGCAACAGCCAGCGCTTGACGCCCTGATGAAAGCCGCCGTCGTGTCTGGCAAAACCGCCGATACCGCCGGTCGCGGTCACGCGGTGGCAGGGAATCACCAGGGGATACCAGTTCGCGCCACACGCTTGTCCAACCGCGCGTGGCGCAGATCCGATGCGGCGCGCGACATCAGCGTAGGTCAGCACTTTGCCACGCGGAATACTGTTAATGATTTTCCAGACCTTGCGCTGATGCTCCGTGCCCACGATGGGTAAATCGAGGTCGAATTCGTAGTCAGGATCTTTCAGATACGCTGCAACCTGTTTATAGATTTTTTTGGTCAGCGTATCCGGCGCTGGCTTGGCCTGATACTCCGGCGGCAGATACACCAATTCACGCAGTTGTCCATCATCGAGACGGATACCAATGCCGCCGAAAGGTGCTGGTACGATGGCATTGAAAAAGTCTGCGCCAGCTTTATTCATCTGAATTTCCCTGCGTAGCCATGCGACGTTTTCCGGAACTAGCCATCACCCGCCAAACAGCAGCCGTGGCAGCCACAGCGATACCTGCGGCACATAAGTAATGATAATCAGGAAGCCGACCATCGTCAGCAGCCAGGGCATCACCGCAATCGTCAGCTCGGTAATGCCCATCTTGGTAATGCCCGAGGCCACATACAGATTGAGCCCAACTGGCGGATGGCACATGCCGATCTCCATGTTGACCACCATGATGATGCCGAAGTGGACCGGATCAATGCCCAGCGCGGTCGCCACAGGAAACAGGATGGGCGCCATGATCAAAACAATCGACGAGGGCTCCATCACATTACCCGCCAGCAGCAGCAAGAGATTCACAACCAGCAGGAAGCTCACCTGCCCCAGCCCTTTGTCCATGATCCAGCCGGCCATCGCCTGCGGTATGCCTTCGCTGGTCATCAGGAAGGAAAAGAGCACGGCATTGGTGATGATGTAGAGCAGCATCGCCGACATCGCTGCTGAACTCAACAGTACCTTGCCCACTTGCGGCAATCGCAGGTCGCGGTAGACAAAGACTGCGATCAGGAATGCGTACACAGCGGACATTGCGGCAGCTTCGGTCGGCGTGAAGATGCCGGTATAGATGCCGCCCATCACCACCACGATCAGCAGCAAACCCCAGACACTGTCGCGGAACGCGCGCCAGCGCCCCCCCCAGCTGACACGCTCCATCCTCGGATAGGCATGCTTTCGTGCCAGCGCCCAGGTGGTCAGGCCAAGCAGGAAAGCGAGCATCAGGCCTGGCACCACGCCGGCCATGAATAACTTTCCAACCGAGGTATTGGTTGATACCGAATACATCACCATCACAATCGATGGCGGTATCAGAATGCCCAAAGCGCCCGAGGTGGTGATCACGCCGGCACCAAAAGACTTTGGATAGCCCTGCTTCACCATCGCAGGCAGCAGAATGGATCCAATCGCCACCACCGTCGCGGGCGAAGAACCCGACACCGCTGCAAACAACGCACACGCGAGTACGCCGGCCAATGCGAGACCGCCGTGCCAGTGTCCGACCATCGACGTCGCAAAATGAATCATCCGCCGCGCAACGCCGCCATGCGTGAGGAAATTTCCCGCCAGGATGAAGAACGGGATCGCCATGATCTCGAACTTTTCGATGCCGGTGAACAGCTTCAACGCGACGGCCTGTACCGGTACGTCGGTCATCGTGAACAGGAAGGTCAGTACCGTGAGCCCGAGCGCGATCGAGATCGGCATCCCGGTCAGCATCAGGACGATCAGCAATGCGAAGATGAACATCGAGTTCATTGCCGGCCCTCCGCTGCATCTTCCCTCAGCCCTTCGACATGCGCATGGTCGTGCACAGGTAACTCACCGCCGCGCGCGAAATTCCATGCCACTTGCAGAAAACGGAAGCACATCAGCGCCGAACCCAGCGGTATCGCAAGATAGACCAGCCAGATCGGCAACTCCAATACCTCGGAGGTACTGGAGGTATCCGACAATTCATAGACAAAATCAGCTCCCAGCACGGCGATGATCCCGGTGAACACCGCACCGGCGAACAGACCGAAAAAAATGAATGTGCGTTGGTGCGATGCGGACAACCGGTTGACCAGCACATCGACACCCACATGAATCCCGGTTCGTACGCCATAAGCCGCGCCGAACTTGGCCATCCATACAAACAGGTAGATGGTCAGCTCCTGGGCCCAGCTGGTGTTCATGCGCAGCAGCCAATCCTGCACGACAGGTATTGGCAAGCCCGATGCATAACGATGGATAACCGCAATGAAAATCACCACGGTCGCCGTACCCATCAGCAGCGCGATCAGCCATTCTTCGAGGTGGTCGAGTAGTTTCATTATCTGGACGCGGCGCCTGTCAGTGAGTCCCGGGCTTACTTGCCCGATGCCGCGTTGACGGCTGCAGCAATCAGGTCTTTGCCGATTCTGTCTTCCACCGTCTTGTGCACGGGCAGCAAGGTCTTGCGCCACTCGGCTTTCTCAGCCTCGGTGGGTAGATAGACAGTGCTCTTGCCAGATTTTTTAATCGCTTCCAGTGCAGCCTCGTTTTCTTGTTGCGCAATCTGGTTTGCGTACGTCGTGGCCTGCTTCATTGCTCCTTCGAGCTGGGCGCGTATATCCGCCGGCAGCTTGTCCCAAAATTTTTTGTTCACGATGACCGCATACCCGATGTAGCCATGATTGGTGACGGTCAGGTGCTTCTGCACCTCATGCATCTTCTGCGTGTACAGGTTCGAGGGCACATTCTCGACACCATCGACCACACCCGTCTGGAGCGCCTGATAGACCTCTGAGAAAGCCATCACCTGGGGATTGGCACCCAACACGCGCATCTGCTCGTCGAGTACCTTGGATGCCTGTATCCGCAGCTTCAGGCCTTTCATGTCGGTCGGCAGATGCATTGGCCGATTCGATGCCATCACCTTGAAACCATTGTCCCAGTACGCCAGACCCGTGAGTCCCTTGCCTTCGAGCTTCTTGAACAGATCGCGTCCGATCTGACCATGGGTGACACGCTCGAGCGATGCGCGGTCCGAAAAAAGGTAAGGTAGATCGAACAGCTCGAATTCCTTGACACCCAGCGGGCCGAACTTAGCCATCGATGGCGCGAGCATCTGTACCGCGCCCAGCTGCAGCGCCTCCAGTTCTTCTTTGTCTTTGTAGAGCGTGCTGTTCGGGTAAACCTCGATCTTCACCTTGCCCTTGGTCGCTGCCTCAGCCAGCTCCTTGAATTTGTCGGCCGCCTTGCCTTTGGGTGTGTCCTTGGCGACCACGTGGCTGAATTTGATGACGATGGGCGACTGAGCGGCAGCTTCAGTCATTAACGCTGGCAGCAACATCAACGCAGCGATAAGGGCAGAACGGATCATGCGGGTCTCCGGGGGATCAAGGAATATCGTTATTATCGTCTCGTCGCGTATTGTCACCGCTCGGCGAGGGGTTGACAACCGGCCAGGTGGCGCGCGAATGGCGTACTATCCGGGTCGCGCCATGAACACCATTACCCTGCTTGTCCCCGATTTCCTGCTGATCCTGATCGGCTATGTCCTTATCCGCGTGACGAACTGGGGGCAGAGCTTCTGGACCGGACTGGAAAAGCTGGTTTACTTCGTTCTGTTTCCCGCGCTGCTGTTTGTCTCGACCTCGCGCACCCCGCTGGACTTTCAGGCCACGGGTCAGCTGCTGCAGTTGGCGCTGATCGTGGTGGGCAGCGGTATCCTGCTGGGATGGCTGGCCAAACCACTGTTCAGGCCAGGCCCCATGATTTTTGAATCCGGCGTGCAGACGGCCTTTCGCTTCAACTCCTATATTGGTCTGGCGATCGCCTATCGTCTGGGCGGCGAAGCCGGCACTTCACTCATGGCGCTCATCATCGGCTTTGCCGTGCCGGTCGTGAACATGGCCGCCGTGCACGCGCTGGCTCATCGTAACAAGGCGTCTTTGCTGACCGAGATGGCGAAAAACCCGCTGCTGCTGGCCACTGCGAGCGGCACGCTGTTCAATCTGCTGGGGGGTGCGCTGCCAGAGGTGGCTGCCGCCACGCTGTCGCGCATGGGCAGTGCCTCGGTCGCGCTGGGCTTGCTGATGGTGGGTGCCGGACTAAAGCTGGAAGGCCTACATGAGGCGCGCGGCATCAGCGCGTATTTCACAGGCATCAAGCTGCTGGTGCTGCCAGCGCTCTCGCTCATGCTGACCAATTACTTCGCGCTGCCGCCGCTGCAAAAACAGATCGCGATCATGTTTGCCGCACTGCCAACGGCTTCGAGCGCTTATGTGCTGGCAACCCGCATGGGAGGCCATGGGCCGCTGGTGGCTTTTCTGATCACAGCCAGCACGCTGCTCTCCATCATCATGCTGCCGGTCTGGCTGTTACTGGCTGGCTGAGGCCGCTGCATGTTTTTCCAGTGCCCAGCGCACATGCTCGCGCACCAGCGCTGAAGGATGATCGGCGCGGGCGCGCAGTGCCAGAACAATCGCCTCATCACCGGCGCGGTCTGCTGCGGCATTACCGAGTGCCACAGCGATGTTGCGTAGCCATCGTTCATGACCGATGCGGCGTATTGCACTGCCTTCCAGACGCTGATGGAATTCTTCTTCGGTCCAAGCGAACAACTGCACCAGGCTGGAACGATCCAGCGCATTGCGTGGATCAAAGTCGGGCAGCACACTGCGCTGCGCGAATTTGTTCCATGGACAAACCAGCTGACAATCATCACACCCCAGAATCCGGTTACCCATCAGCGGGCGCAACGCCACAGGAATACTCTCTTTCAGCTCTATCGTGAGGTATGAGATACAGCGGCGCGCATCCAGCCGATAGGGTCCCACGATGGCACCTGTCGGGCACAGATCGATGCAGGCGCTGCACTCGCCACAGTGCGCGGACTGGGGTTCGTCAGTGGGCAGTGGCAAGTCGGTGAAAATCTCGCCAAGAAAGAACATCGATCCAGCATCGCGGTTCAATAGCAGGGTGTGCTTGCCGCGCCACCCAAGACCCGCTCGCTGCGCGATCTCGACTTCCATCACCGGCGCAGAATCCGTAAACACGCGGTAGCCGAAGGGACCGATCTCTGCGGTGATTTTTTCGGCGAGCTGCTGCAATCTCGAGCGCAGCACCTTGTGATAGTCACGACCGCGCGCATAGACTGACACCACGGCCTCGCGCGAATCGGCCTGCCGCTGGAATTCACGCTCGCGCCAGTGCTCTTCATCGTTATCACGCGGCAGATAATCCATCCGGGCGCTGATCACACGCAGCGTACCGGGCACCAGCTCTGCAGGGCGCGCACGTTTCGCGCCATGCGCTGCCATATAATCCATCTGCCCGTGGTAGCCCGCCTTTAACCATGCCGCCAGCCGATGCTCTGCATCGCCCAGATCGGCGTCGGCGATTCTGATCTCCGCAAAACCCAGCGCCGAAGCCCACCCGGCAATGGATGATCTGAGCGAAGCCAGCGATTGCGCATCGGTGTTAAGTCGGCTATTGGACACGGTGAAGAAACGGACAGGACTGGCAAGCAAAAAGACGAATTCAGATGCAGCACTGGAGAGAATACCTGAAGGATGAAGAGGGCACGCAAGCGCTGGGCGCTTCGCTGGCGCGTGTGCTCGCACCGGGACTGTCGCTTCATCTGCACGGTGACCTCGGCGCGGGCAAGACCAGCCTGACGCGCGCCATGCTGCATGCGGCGGGTCATACGGGTCGGGTGAAGAGTCCAACCTACACACTGGCCGAGCCCTATTCGATCACACTCAGTGGGCAGACGGTGGAATTCATGCATTTTGACCTGTACCGGATGGGCACCCCGGAAGAATTCATCGACGCTGGCTTTCGCGAGCATTTCGGTGCAGGCAAGGTCTGCGTGGTCGAGTGGCCAGAGCAAGCCGATGGATTGCTTCCCCCTGCAGATATTGATGTTTTTCTCTGTATCGAAGGCAACGGCCGTGGGGTAGAATTGCGCGCGAATACTGCTCTGGGCGCTTCATGTCTCGACAAACTGCACTTCAGCCCGAATCTGTAAAAGCCCTTTCGCGCCGCACCGTACTCAAGGCCGGCGCCACTCTCCTGCTGTCATTGATCGCCCACGGAGCCGCTCGCGCTGCACAGATTGTCGCCGTCCGTGTCTGGCCCGCTGCCGATTACACCCGTGTCACGCTGGAAAACGACAGCAGGCTCAAGGCCACGCATTTCATGGTCAAAGATCCGCACCGCTTGGTGGTGGAAATCGAGGGCCTCGACCTGGACGCCAAGCTGAAAAGTCTGGTCGCGAAGATTCAGTCGAATGATCCTTACATCGCTCAGGTGCGCGTCGGGCAGAACCGCCCCGGCGTTGTCCGGCTGGTGTTCGACCTGAAAGAAGAGGTGCAGCCTCAGGTGTTCATGCTCGAGCCGGTCGGCGAATACAGGCACAGGCTGATCTTTGATCTCTATCCGCTGACAGCTCCTGATCCCATCGCTGAGTTGCTAAAAAGCGGCAAGCTCACGCCCCTGCCCACAGAAAAATCATCGGATACGGCCACGGGCTTGTCCGGTGATGATGATGACAAGACGCAGAAATTCAACCGGCTGGTGACGATCGCGCTCGACCCCGGGCATGGCGGCGAAGACCCCGGCGCGATCGGGCGAGGCGGCAGCCAAGAAAAAAACGTCGTGCTGTCGATCGCCAAGCGCCTGAAAGCCAAGCTCGAGCAACAGCCGAATGTCCGTGTGATGCTGACCCGGGATGCCGATTACTTTGTGCCGCTACAAGTGCGCGTGCAGAAAGCGCGCCGCGTACAAGCCGACCTGTTCGTGTCCATTCATGCCGATGCCTTTGTCGAGCCAACCGCGCGCGGCTCGTCCGTGTTCGCACTGTCAGAGAAAGGCGCCAGTTCGACAGCAGCGCGCTGGCTGGCGAACAAAGAAAACGAGGCCGATCTGATCGGTGGCATCAATATTCGCAGCAAAAATCAGCAGCTCGCCAGCGTGCTCCTTGATCTGTCCACCACGGCACAGATCAACGACAGCCTGAAATTGGCGAAATCCGTGCTGGGAGAGATCGGCACCATCAATCGTCTGCACAAGGCACAGGTGGAACAGGCCGGGTTTGCGGTGTTGAAGGCACCCGACATTCCCAGCATTCTGGTCGAGACAGCATTCATCTCGAATCCTGAAGAAGAAGCCAAGCTCACTGACGAGAATTATCAGGAGCAGATGGCGGAGGCGCTGAAGCGGGGGATTCGGAAATACATCGCGAAGCATCCAAGCCTGAGGCATCATAAGGTCACTTGACTCTAGCCTCCGGACCGACGTCCCTGGTTCCGCTACCCGCCCGTATTTACCTTCAATCCCCTGATTTCTCCTGGCTCATCCCCTTAAAAAACCTGATAACCGCCGCCAATACCACCGGCACCACCGCCGCTGCCAGTCCGATCAGCACAATCGTGTTCAGATGATCGCGTATCACCGGAATATTGCCGAAGAAGTAGCCCGCAGCGACCAGCACCAGCACCCACAACAGTGCTCCCCCGACGTTGTAAGCCTGAAAGCGTGCATGGCTCATGCCGGAAATGCCAGCAACAAATGGCGCAAAGGTTCGCACCACCGGTAACCAGCGCGCGAGCACGATCGTCTTGCCGCCATGCGTCTCGAAAAATGCGTGTGTCTTTTCGAGCGCATTGCGATCCAGCCAGCGATAGTTGCGCGTGTAAGCCTTCTGCCCTATCGCACGTCCGACAAAATAGTTAACCGTATTGCCCGTCACCGCAGCAACGATCAGCAGGAAGGACAGCAAAGGCGCATTCATGGCACCCGTCGCGCAAAACGCGCCACCCATGAACAGCAATGTATCCCCGGGAAGGAAAGGAAAGATCACCAGACCCGTTTCGGCAAACACGATACCGAATAGCAGCGCATAGACCATCGGGCCGTAATTGACGAGCAAATCGCCCAGCGATTTGTCAATATGCAGTATCAGATTCAGCAGCTCGGAAAATTCCATCGTGGGTCAGTGTGCAGTGCAAAAAGAGCGCCGATCATACACTGTCTACACGTCCGGCCCTTGGCCTTGCCGGAAAATCCGGACACCACGCCCCGGTATAATCGAGCAATGATTGTCTCCTCGCATTCCGAACCTGCGCAAGAACGCGTCATTCGTCCGCTTCCCGATCAGCTGATATCGCAGATCGCCGCTGGCGAGGTGATCGAGCGTCCGTCGGCAGTGGTCAAAGAATTGCTGGAAAACGCGCTGGATGCCGGCGCAACCCAGCTGACCATACGGCTGGAAGCCGGTGGCGTGAAACGTATCTCGATCAACGACAATGGCTGCGGTATCCCGCCGGAACAATTGCCGCTGGCGCTGGCCCGTCATGCCACCTCGAAGATCGCCAGCTTGTCCGATCTGGAAAATGTGATGACGCTGGGATTTCGTGGCGAGGCGCTGGCATCGATCGCCTCCGTCGCGCAGCTGAGCATCACCTCGCGCAGCGAAGGACAGCCGCATGCGTGGCAAGTCAGCGGTCATGCGCCCTCGGAGACAACACCGGCATCCGGCGCGCAGGGTACCGTGGTCGATGTGCAGGACTTGTATTTCAATACACCCGCGCGACGCAAGTTCCTGAAGTCTGAGCAGACCGAGTTCGGGCATTGCGCCGAAGTGGTACGACGTATTGCGCTGGCGCGACCCGATGTGCAATTCACACTCACCCACAACGGCAAGACGATCGACCATCTACAGGAGGCTTCGCTCGACCAGCGCAGCGCGCAGGTGCTCGGCGATGAATTCGCGCGAGCCTCGTTGGCTCTGGACGAGACAGCTGGCCCGTTGCATTTGCATGGCTATATCGGCCTGCCCACCGCCGCACGCGCTCGTGCAGATTCCCAGTATTTTTATGTGAACGGGCGCTTTGTGCGTGACAAGCTTCTCACGCATGCCGTGCGCTCTGCGTATCAGGATGTGCTGCACGGTGACCGATTTCCATCGTACGTGATGATGCTCGATATCGACCCCGCACTGGTGGATGTGAATGTGCACCCATCCAAAATCGAGGTGCGCTTCCGTGACAGTCGTGCTGTGCATCAGTTCGTGTTTCATGCCATCAGCCGCACGCTGGGCCGCACCTCGGCGACCGCGCAAGGTGCGGTTCCTGCGCCCGTACCATCCGCCTCCCATGCCCTGCCATGGATCAATGCTCGTCCGCGACAAGGCTCACTGGGCGTGTCACAAGACACCGCACGCTATGGCGCATTCTTCGCTGATGCGTTCACGTCGAGCCCTTCGGGTACGTCGAACTCACCAACGACATCATCTCCTGCCAGAGCGATTGAACCGGATGACAGCGAGGATGAGTATCCGCTGGGTTTTGCACTCGCGCAGCTGCATGGCATCTATGTGCTTGCACAAAACCAGCGCGGACTGGTGCTGATCGATATGCATGCCGCGCATGAGCGAATCTTGTACGAACAATTCAAGCAATCGCTGGATGCGGATGCCGTGCAAATACAGCCCCTGCTGATTCCGGTGACCTTTGTCGCTGATCCGGTGGAAGTCGGTACCGTCGAGGAGCACCGCGACACGATAGTTGCGCTGGGTTTTGATATCGCAGTGATGTCACCGACCACGCTGGCGGTACGTGCGATCCCGGCCTTACTGAAGAACAGCGACGCGCAGTCGCTGGCGCGAGATGTGCTGCGCGATCTGCGCGAGTTCGGCGGATCGCGTGTGCTGGTAGAACGCCGCAATGACTTGCTGGGTACGCTCGCTTGTCACACTGCCGTGAGGGCAAATCGCCTGCTCACCCTCCCGGAGATGAATTCTCTGCTGCGGCAAATGGAAGCCACCGAGCGGTCCGATCAGTGCAATCACGGCAGGCCGACCTGGGTTCAGCTTGCGCTGTCCGATCTGGACAAACTATTCCTGCGCGGACAATAGCCCGGCAGGCGGCCAAGCAAATGAACCACTCCCCCCTACCGCAGTTCGTCCACGCGCCGATTCTGGTGCTGGTGACTGCGATGCTGATGATGCAGCCGCTGTCGACCGATTTGTATCTCGCTTCCCTGCCCAGTCTCGCCACGGTTTTCGCGGTCCCGGTATCGACCGTACAGCTGACACTGTCGTTGTTTGTGATCGGCTTCGGCAGCGCGCAGCTGATCGTGGGGCCGCTGTCAGACCGGTATGGTCGTCGCCCCGTGCTGCTGGCCGGACTGGCGACGTATCTGATCGCCAGCCTGCTCTGCGGACTATCGCCCACCATCGATATGCTGATTGCCGCGCGATTCGTTCAGGCAATCGGCTGCTGTACGGCAGTGATGATCGCTCGCGCAATTGTCCGTGATGCCTATCCCCCCGAGTACAGCGCACGCGTGATTGCGCGCGCGAGCACCTGGCTCTCGATGGCGCCCATCATCGGCCCGGTGCTGGGCTCGGTCTTGCAGGTGAGCTTGGGCTGGCGCGCGGCGTTTGCCGTGCTGGGATTGTTCTCGGCAACGCTGCTGGTCGTTTGCGTCCTGCGTCTTCCAGAGACCAATGAACACAAGAACCCGAATGCGACCCATCTGAGCGGGTTGCTGGAAAACTACCGACAGGTAATGGGCTCGCACGATTTCTGGAGCCACGTGCTGCCCTCAGCGCTATCGTATGGCGGCATCTTCATGTTCATCTCGGGCTCTTCGTTCATCCTGATCAAAGTACTTGGCGTGCCCACCCAATGGTTCGGCGTCTGCTTTGCCGTCGCTGTGTCCGGTTACATGACTGGCACGCTAGTCTGCCGGCGGCTGCTGATGACGATCACTGGCGCGCAGGCACTGCGCATCGGTACGGCGTGCGCGCTTGCGGGCGGCTGCTTCTTTCTGATCGCGACATGGCTTGGCCTCTGGCATTGGAGCATGGTCGTGATGTCGATGTTCATCACTATGGCATCGCATGGCATCATTTTTCCGGTGACTCAGGCAGGCGCCGTTGCACCCTTTCCCAAACAGGCTGGTACGGCGGCCGGTCTGATGGGGTCAATCATGATGCTCTGCGCGTTCCTGGTTGGCAGTCTGGTCGGCGCCACGCATAACGGCACGCTCTACCCGATGGCGGCGATCTCGTGCTGCATCGGTGCATTGAACTTCATTACGGTGCGGATCATGGCGCGCCGCAGTGCGCTCGCAGCAACTGGCCCATGAAAAACAATGTCGCAGTCGCGATCATGGGGCCCACTGCATCGGGCAAGACGGCGGCGGCACTCCGTATCGCACGCGAGATACCCAGCGAAATCATCTCGGTTGATTCCGCGTTGATCTATCGCGATATGGACATTGGCACTGCCAAGCCCACGAAAGCAGAACTCGCCGACGTACCGCATCATCTGGTTGACATTCTCGACCCGAGAGATTCGTATTCAGTGATGCAGTTCCGGCTGGATGCGATTCGTCTGGTTAGCGAGATTCAGTCACGTGGCAAGCTGCCGCTGCTGGTAGGCGGCACTATGCTGTACTTCAAAGGTCTTCGTGATGGTCTCGATGATTTGCCGCAAGCGGATCTCGCGCTCCGCGCGCAGCTCGACATGGAGATCGCACGCCATGGCACGCCCGCGCTGCATGCACGCTTGCGCGAGCTTGATCCGATCACAGCAGACCGACTCAAGCCTGCCGACACGCAGCGCGTGCAACGCGCGCTGGAGATCATCGCGCTGACCGGCAAGCCGATGTCAGCGCTGCTCGCCAAAGGGGCAAAGGAAGCCCTTCCATTCGAGCTGATCCCGTTCGCCCTTGAACCCTCGGACCGCAGCGCGCTGCACCAGCGTATTGCGCACCGCTTCGATGACATGCTGTCTTCGACGCCCAGCTTGCTCGATGAGGTCGCTGCGCTTCGCGCGCGTGGCGATCTGCATCCTGGCCTGCCCTCGATACGCTGCGTGGGCTACCGTCAGGCGTGGGAGTACCTCGATGGAAAAATCGACAAAACTGCACTGCGCGAAAAAGGGATCGCCGCCACTCGACAACTCGCCAAGCGCCAGCTGACCTGGTTGCGTGGCATGGACCAACGCATCGTGATTGATTGCCTGTCTGATCAGCCTGCCGGACAGATGCTCGCCGTGCTGCGTTCCCGGCTCGGTTGACACAAGGGCGGTCGGGAGCGATAATCATGGGTTTCGTGGTGATATAGCTCAGTTGGTTAGAGCACAGCACTCATAATGCTGGGGTCGGTGGTTCAAGTCCACCTATCACCACCAGAACCCTGAAAAGCCGCTGGCCTGCCTCGCAGTCAGCGGCTTTTTCATGTGGCACGACAGTACACCAAAGCCCAGTGCGGCAAAGTGCAACGCACCTGCGCGTGGCTCTGACGCTCTGCGGCAGAACGCAAGCCAAGTGTCATCGCGCGGATTATTTGGTCACGACCACGCTTTGTCGTGCGCGCAGCACACTGACAATCTGCTCGATATCGTCAGGTTCGATATCTTCAGCCACCATCGCGTCGATAAACAGCGCAATCATCAAATCAAACGACGCCTTGGTGATGCCTCTCGACGCGTGGGCAGCGTGCAGTCCGGCGTCCGAATAATTCAATGGCGGCTTGCCCATCGCCATGGAGACAAAGCGGATCTGATGATGGATCAGCCGCTCCAGAGGCACCTCTTCAAAATAGCGGCGCAAATTCGGCCGCCGCATCACGCGTTTGTAGAAGTCGCGAACGATGCGGGTCACCACGGGCACACCGCCATATTTGTCGAACAGGGTCTGAGCCATGGGTGAATATTGCCATTTGTTAACCCAAAGGAATATCTCACACTGCCCAGCATGACCGAGTAATTCCCGCTCGGTTATCAGGCTATCCCGCCCCGACAGACCTTTTGCCGCCAGCCAAGTGTTCTCTAAGAGAACTTCTAGTCAACAAAACTAACCGGCTATGACAGCTTTTTGTTGACAGAGTATTAATATTTTTCTAAGGTGCGCATAGTTGCTTTTTGTCCACTCGCCCGCCGGTTCCACGCCGACACATAAAAAAAATGTCCAAAGCCAAAACCACACCTTCCGCTGGCACCTATTCATTTCGTGATGCTCTGCCGACATGTTGCATAGGACTCGGTGTCGCAGGATTAATCTGCGTGGCATCTCTCCCCGCCACGCTGGAAGAGCAATGCTTCTCGTCCGGCTTGATGCTGCTGCTGGTCTGGGGGTTGTCGCTTATCTGGCGCGATCGCCCGACGCTCGCTGGCTATGAGGTGATACGCGTCGCAATGATCTTCATCAGCCTGGCGATGTCGCTGCGCTATCTGATCTGGCGGGGCACTGAGACTTTGCCGCTGCACCTCGGCATCGCGGCAGCGAGCGCCGGACTGCTGTTGTTCACTGCCGAGTGCTATTGCTTCCTCGTTAGCGCGCTGGGGCACTTGCCCAATCTGCGCAAGACGCAGCGAATCCCGATTCCGTTGCCGACCGAGCGCTCCGCATTGCCTATCGTGGATGTTTACATCACGACTTACAACGAGGATCCGGAGCTAGTACGTTCGACCCTCATCGCAGCCACTCAGATGCACTATCCCGCCGACAAGCTGCGGGTGTATGTGCTCGACGATGGTGGCACGGAGCAGATGATCTCGGACCCGGACCGTCAACGTGGGACTCAGGCACGCCAGCGCGCTGAAAAAATGAAGACACTCGCGTCGCAGTTCGGTGCTGAGTATTTGACTCGCGAACGCAATGAGCACGCAAAAGCGGGCAACCTGAACGCTGCGCTGAAACAGACCCGGGGCGACTTCATCGTAGTGCTTGATTGCGACCACGTACCCGCAGAAGATTTCATTGAAAAGACGCTGGGATTTTTTCTTGCCGACCCCAAGTTGTTCCTGGTACAGACACCGCACCACTTTATCAATCCGGACCCACTGGAACGGAATCTCGCGATCTTCAATCGCTCGCCCTCCGAAAACGACCTGTTCCACAACACGATTCAGCCGGGCCTGGATGCCTGGGGAGCGGCTTTTTTCTGCGGTTCTGCGGCCATGCTGCGACGTGCTGCGCTCGACGATATTGGCGGCTTCTCGCAAGAGACGCTGACAGAAGATGCCGAGACGACGTTGCGCGCACTGTCCAGGGGCTACACGACCGCCTATCTGAACCTGCCGCTGATTTCAGGGCTGCAGCCAGAGACTTTCAGCGGCTTCATTCAGCAACGCGCTCGCTGGGGTCAGGGTATGTGGCAGATCTTCATGTTCCATAACCCCTGGCGCCTGCCGGGGCTGAGCCTGATGCAGCGCGTGCTATTCACGAATTTTGCCTTGTTCTGGGGATTTCCCATCAGCCGACTGGTGATGCTGATGATGCCGATCCTGTCGCTGCTGCTGTACCTACCGCTTGCCGAGGCCCAGGTAGTCGATGTGATCGCCTACGGTGCGCCTGCGCTGCTGTGCTCGACGCTCACCACGCAATTCATTTACGGGAAACTACGTTGGCCTTTCATCTCTTATCTGTATGAGGTCATTCAGTCGGTGCATTTGACTGCTGGTATCGCGCACCTGCTGCGCAATCCGCGCGCGCCGCAGTTCAAAGTAACCCCGAAGGGCGAAATCCTTGAAAAAGATTACGTGTCGGCGCTGGCAACACCTTTTTATCTGCTCTGCGCGCTCAGCGTTGCTGCACTGGGAATGGGTGCCTACCGCCTCGGGACTCAGCCGGCGCTGAGCGACATGCTGATCTTTGTCAGTGCATGGACACTGCTTGATCTGCTGTTTTTCCTGTGCGCGCTTGGCGTGACTCTTGAACGCCGGCAGCGCCGGGTCTATCCGCGATCATCCGTCAGCTACCCGGTACATCTGCGTACAGACAATGGTCTTGATCTGAAAGGCACGCTGCGGGATGCGTCGGCAACCGGAGCAGGTATCCTGCTCACTCGGGCTGCGGCATCCTTGAAACAAATCAAGCGGGCTGAACGATTCGAAATACACATCGACGGCATGCCGCTAGCGCTGGATGGACGTCTGCAGAAAATGAAGGTGCTGGCGTCAGGTGACCTATCGTTAGGTCTTGTCTATCGTTTCAACAGTGTCGAACAGGCGCGTGCGGCCGTCGCCATACCCTATGGATCAAGCCAGCAGCTCCTCACGAACCACGAAGGTCGGCACCGACGTCGCGGCGTGGTTGCCGCATTCTTCACTTTACTCAAGAAAGCAATTGTTCGCGGTGGCTGGCATCTGATGGTGATCACTAAAACAATGATCAAACAGGGCGCAGGCAATTGGCAGCCCGCGCTGAGCTCGACGGAGAATAAATAATGTTCCACGCTAACCGAAATTTCCTGTCACTGACCGCGCCCCTCAGCGCCATGATATGCGTGGGCACTTTGTGTGCTTCGGCACACGCCGAGAATGTGGTGTTCTCGGGTGCCGAGGGTTCGTCGAACAGCAGCTATACCTACCTGGGCACCGTCATACCAATGGAGGGTGAGGCACTCGGACGGGGCTGGTACCGGAAGGTCGTGGTCAGCATGATCCGTTATCGGTTCTCATCGACTGAAAGGGGCCCATCAGAAGACGTCTATGGCACCGTGCCGGGCATCGAAGGCGGGGTCGGATATGCATGGCGATTCGGCGCCAGGACACTCGATCTGTCGGCAACAGTCGGCTCCCGCAATATTCGGCTGAGCCCCTTCGAGCCCAGAGATGAACAAACCGGCCAGGTCGTCACGCTGAATCCGCAGCTGATGGCCTACGCACCGCTGATCGGCCGCTTTGATGCCGACCTGATCGCCAACTATGCTCTTGGACTCGGTAGCAGCTTTGCGCGATTACGCGCAGGATTCCGATCAGCAGAACGCTGGCGCACGGGTATCGAGACCAAGCATCTGAAGGGTCATCATTATGAAACACAGGCCGCAGGTGTTTTCGTTGCGATCCCGCTGAGCGGCAAGTTCACGCTGGAACTCACTGCAGGAAAAGAAAAACCGCGTGACGAACCCTCGGTCAGCTATGGCGGCATGGCTTTCTCGGTGGTTTTCTGAGGTCAGCATCAAGGATCCCCGGACTCCACGCGACTAACAACGCTCCGCAGGGACTGCGACACGGAAACGCCGCTCGAGATAGCCCGTACGACACCATGCGAGCACCGAATCGTCGTCCTCGCAGCAGCACGATGAAGCCTCTGGAGTGGCGCGGTCACGCCTTACGAGCAAGCTGCCTGAGCAGAAACGTACCGCGCACATGCTTTCGGGATACCTGTCCTACATACCCGGCCTCGAGCCAGCTGCCCGCACGCCATCAGTACGCGGCTGACGCAGCATGTTCATCCTGCACGCTCCAGCGAGAGCGCCCAGCACGGTCCTGCGGACAAAAAGACCCGAGCCTGCGGTAAGTCATTGACGCTCCTGCTATAATTTTACGCATCACCTCTCGCGCCGACGATACTTTGATCACCCGATCATTGGCTTTGCGGACACATTCGCTTTGCGGACAGATTCCGGCGCCACGCTCTCAGATTCATGCAAAAAAAATTATTCATCAAGACTTTCGGTTGCCAGATGAACGAGTACGACTCGGCAAAAATGGCGGATGTGCTTCGCGAAGCGGAAGGCACCATCAAAACCGACACGCCCGAAGATGCTGACATCATCTTGTTTAACACGTGCTCCGTTCGCGAGAAAGCGCAAGAGAAAGTGTTTTCTGATCTGGGCCGAGTTCGTGAACTGAAGCAAAAAAATCCAGACCTGATCATCGGCGTCGGTGGATGCGTTGCATCACAAGAAGGTGAGAGCATTGTAAAGCGTGCTCCCTATGTCGATGTCGTATTCGGCCCCCAGACCCTGCATCGGCTGCCCGAGATGCTGCAGGCTCGACGCGCCAAAGGCCGCGCTCAAATCGATATCAGTTTTCCCGAGATAGAAAAATTCGACCATTTGCCACCGGCCCGTGTGGAAGGTGTGAGTGCCTTTGTTTCCATCATGGAAGGCTGCAGCAAGTACTGTAGCTATTGCGTGGTTCCCTACACGCGCGGCGAAGAAGTCTCGCGCCGTTTCGATGATGTGCTGGCCGAGGTCGCTCAGCTAGTCTCGCAGGGAGTGAAGGAAATCACCCTGCTCGGTCAGAACGTGAATGCCTACCGCGGCATGATGTCGGATGGTGAGACTGCAGATTTTGCGCTGCTGATTGAGTATCTCGCCGAATTCGAAGGCATAGAGCGCATCCGCTATGTGACCAGCCATCCCAAAGAATTTACCCAGCGTCTGATTGATGTCTACGCGCGCGTACCCAAGCTGGTGAGCCATCTTTATCTGCCGGCGCAGCATGGGTCGGACAAAGTACTGGCCGCCATGAAACGCGGCTACACGGTGCTCGAATACAAATCCATTATTCGCCGGTTGCGCGAAGTGCGTCCGGATATCACGATCTCTTCAGATTTCATTGTCGGCTTCCCGGGCGAAACTGACGCAGATTTCGAGGCACTGATGAAGCTGGTCGATGATATCGGCTATGACAACAGCTTCTCTTTCATCTTCAGCCCCCGTCCCGGCACGCCAGCGGCCAATCTACCCGATGACACCTCTCACGACGTGAAGCTAGGCCGGCTTCAGCGACTGCAGAAAGTCATCGCTGACAATACGCGCCGTTACTCGGACGCGATGGTGGGCAGTGTGCAGCGTGTGCTAGTCGAGGGCCCCTCCAAACGAGACCCGAATGAATTACAAGGTCGAACAGAGAATAATCGCGTAGTCAATTTTGACGGGGGACCCCATGCGTCGAGACTGGTCGGACAATTCATTGAGGTGCACATCACTGAGAGCCATCCATTCTCATTGCGCGGCGACGTGGTGGTAAAAACATGAAATCCGCCAACGTTACGCCTCGGGGCGGCGCAAAAACCGTACAGACCCCACCGCGCTATTTTTCGCCCGAACCCGTCGACAACACTCGTCTGGCGAATCTGTGCGGCCCGGTCGATGAAAACCTGCGGCAAATTGCCGCGGCGCTGGATGTGACCTTATTCCGGCGCGGCGAAAAATTCATCGCCGATGGTCTCAATGCACAGCGTGCCGTCGAGATGCTGGAAAAATTCTATGCAGCCGCAGATCATCCGATATCTATCGAAGAGATTCAGCTTGCCTTGGTCGAGCACAAAGCTGCCGCTCATGTGGATAAACCGGCGATTCTGACAAAAGAAGCAGACGATCCGCCTGACAGCCCGGTATTGCGTACCCGTCGCAGCGATCTGCGCGGACGCACCCCGCACCAAGGGCAATATCTGAAAGCGATTCTCGAGCATGATGTGACTTTCGGCGTAGGCCCAGCTGGCACCGGCAAAACCTATCTGGCAGTCGCCTGCGCGGTCGATGCACTGGAGCGCGACGCGGTGCGCCGCATCGTGCTCACGCGACCCGCCGTCGAAGCCGGCGAACGACTGGGTTTTCTGCCCGGCGATCTGGCACAAAAGGTTGATCCTTACCTGCGACCTTTGTATGACGCGCTATACGATTTGCTCGGCTTTGATCGCACACAAAAAATGTTCGAAAAGCAGGCAATCGAGATCGCGCCGCTAGCGTATATGCGCGGACGGACGCTGAATCATGCGTTCATTATTCTCGATGAAGCGCAAAACACCACCCCGGAACAAATGAAGATGTTCCTCACGCGAATAGGCTTTGGCAGCAAGGCTGTGGTGACCGGTGATGTCACCCAGATCGACTTGCAGCGCGGCCAGAAAAGCGGACTGGTCGATGCGATGAGTGTGCTCTCCTCCGTACGCGGTATTGCATTCACGCGATTCACCAGCGCCGATGTGGTGCGTCACCCGCTAGTGGGCCGCATTGTCGATGCGTATGATGCAGCGAGTTCGGCGGCGGCCGCGACCCCATTGCGTGATGCCGGCAAATAATCCCTTATCCTTGTCCGTACAGTTTGCCGACCGGCGGCTGGCAGACAAGCTCACCCGTACCAAGATACGCCGCTGGGTACTCGCCGCTCAATTCGCACCGGCCGAGTTGACGATACGGTTTGTTGATGCTGCTGAAGGCCGCGCACTCAATCGCGATTACCGTGGCAAGGATTACGCCACTAATGTGCTGACCTTTGCGTACGGCGACGAAGGAAGTGATGACGGTATCGTTCGTGCCGATGTCGTCCTGTGTACTGATGTGCTTCTACAAGAAGCCACAGAGCAAGGTCTGCCTGTGGAACAGCATGCGACCCATCTTGTCGTACATGGCGTGCTGCATGCACAGGGCTATGATCATGAGGATGACGACGACGCTGCCGAGATGGAACGGCTGGAAACCGAGATACTCACCCGGCTTGGCGTGCCAGATCCTTATCTTGGACGACACTGATGCCGACAGCACGATCTGCAGCTCATGCAGAGCTTGCGGATCGATTGTGCTGATCAATGAATTTCAAATTAGCAAATCTGCATCCTGCTCGCTCGGATGCTTGATCGTTTTACGGTATGCTCTAACTTCCTGAACTCTGGCATCACGCCATATGCAAGACTATCCCCCCGGCGGTCGCGCCGCTGACCACCCGAAACCTCATCGCTCCTTGTTCGAGCGCCTGACCGCGCTGATTTCTCCCGAACCAGAAAACCGTAGCGAATTGCTTGAAGTGCTTCACGATGCGCACGAACGTAATTTGCTCGATGCCGACGCCTTGTCCATGATAGAAGGCGTGTTCCAGGTCTCTGATCTGGGTGCGCGCGACATCATGATCCCGCGTTCGCAGATGGATGTCGTCGATATTGCCCGTCCGATCGAAGAATGGATGCCGATGGTGTTGTCCACCGCGCATTCGCGTTTTCCTGCCGTCGATGGTGATCGCGACAAGGTCGTCGGTATCTTGCTCGCCAAAGACTTGCTGCGGTACTACGCAGAAGATGAGTTCGATCTGCGCGACATGTTGCGGCCGGCAGTTTTTATCCCCGAATCCAAGCGGCTGAATGTGCTGTTGCGCGACTTCCGGGCGAACCGCAATCACATCGCCATCGTGGTCGATGAATACGGTGGCGTTGCCGGCCTGATCACGATTGAGGATGTCCTCGAGCAGATTGTTGGTGATATCGAAGACGAATATGATTTCGATGAAGAAGAAGACAATATACTGCCGGTGAAAGATGGTGACGTCGGGCTGCGCTGGCGTGTTAAGGCACTGACCGAGATCGAGCAATTCAACGAAGCGCTTGGCACCGCGCTGTCCAACGAGGATGTCGATACGATAGGTGGTCTGGTCGCGAATCACTTGGGACGAATGCCGCGCAAAGGCGAGCAATTCGAGATCGATGATCTTCGCTTCGAAGTGCTGCGTGCCGATGCTCGTCAGGTGCATGTGCTGCTGGTCGAAAAACTGCCACAGAGCTCGCTCGGAGAAGCCAGCTGATGCGCCGCATTCGGCGCCCCTTCACTGATGTTCATTCCTGCGTCTGATCCGGGAGCCGGTCAGGCCGTCCCTGCCCTCCGACCTCTGTCTCGCGCCACGCTACTGCTATCGGCGGTGGCTGGAGCCGCTACCGTGTTTGCGTTTGCTCCTTTTCATGCATGGCCGTTGCAGCTTGCGTGCCTGGCGCTGTTGACACATTTGTTCCTGAGCGCTGCTCGGGCGCGCGATACATTCCTGCTCGGATGGACCTTTGGCAGTGCCGCCCTGCTCAGTGGCACGCACTGGCTTTATGTGAGCTTGCATGTGTATGGCGAGATGCCGTCGCCAATTGCCGCGCTGGCGGTCGTGCTGCTGTCGGCTAGCCTCGGCCTGCTGTACGGACTGGCGATGTGGCTGGCTGCCTGGGCTGCGTTGCGCGCTAATAGCAAGGTATTCTCGGCCATCGCTATCCTGCCCGCCTGCTGGATGTTGGCTGATTGGACGCGCGGTTGGATATTCACGGGTTTTTCTTGGGTCGCTGCCGGTTATGCGCATACGACTAGCCCGCTTGCCGGTTACGCACCCCTGATTGGCGTGTACGGTGTTGGCTGGCTAGCTGTGATCACGGCGGGATCGCTGGGCCTGATGCTCCACCAGCGTCGACTGCACCCTGTTGCGATCAGCTTGCTGGTCGTGATCTTGACATCTGGCATCGCACTGACCCGTATTGAATGGACCCAGCCTTTGGGCAAACCCATCCATACGCGTCTGCTACAAGGCAATGTGCCGCAGCAGATGAAATTCGACGCAGAGCATATCGAAGCCTCATTGTCGATGTACCGCCAGATGATCACGGAGACACCGGCTGATTTGATCGCCACCCCTGAAACGGCGCTGCCGCTGCTATCGACGCAGCTGCCACCCGGCTACATTGAACAGCTCGCACATTTTGCGTGGGATAGCAACAGCACACTGCTGGTGGGCGTGCCGTGGACTACCGGACCCGGCATCTATCTGAACAGCGTCATCGGCTTTTCTTTTGCTCAGTCCACGCTTTATCGCTACGACAAGCATCATCTCGTTCCTTTTGGCGAATTCATACCGCCGGGCGCGCGCTGGTTTGTGGATCTGATGAAAATGCCCTTGGGCGACTTCGGGCGAGGCGCACTCTATCAGGCGCCCATTGATGTGCGTGAGCAGTGGGTATTGCCGAACATCTGCTACGAAGATTTGTTTGGCGAGGAAATCGCAGCGCAGATCGCAGCCGCCCTTGACCGAGGAACGCCTGTGCCTAGCATCTTGCTGAATGTTTCCAACATTGCATGGTTCGGTGACACCATCGCCCTACCCCAGCATCTGCAAATCTCTCAGATGCGCACGCTGGAGACGGGCCGACCGATGCTTCGGGCGACCAATACTGGCGCGACCGCCGTCATTGACGGGCGAGGGCAGATCATCGCCAGCCTGCCGGCCTTTACTCGGGGCACGCTAGAGGCTTCAGTGCAGGGCATGCAAGGGGCTACGCCCTATATCTGGCTAGGTAATACACTGCCTGTCGGGCTGGCGCTGGCGCTGCTCGCTTTGCCAGGTCTGAAGCGTCTTGGGCGTAGCAAAAACGGCTAAAATTCCGGGTTTGCCGGATACCGGGCTATTCAGCATAAAGATCCCTGACCCAATCCCGAAAGACGCTGGGCCCCGGCCTGCGCCGGGGCGACGATTGAAAGGCTGTTGACTTAAAAATCGTCATCCCGGCGCAGCCCGAGATCCAGTGGCTCTCTGGCATTTGACTGGCTTGCATTCCGGTTCATCGAACGTCTCACCCCGTGGCGCCCACATGCTTCACCTGTACCGATACCGTTTCCCATGAACACAAAACCGACCTTCCAACAAATCATCCTGAAACTGCAGGAATACTGGGATGCGCAAGGATGCGCGCTGCTGCAACCGTATGACATGGAGGTCGGCGCCGGTACCTCGCACACCGCCACCTTCCTGCGCGCGATTGGCCCCGAACCCTGGCGCGCCGCGTACGTGCAACCATCGCGCCGTCCCAAGGATGGCCGCTACGGTGAAAACCCAAACCGCATGCAGCACTACTACCAGTATCAAGTGGTGCTCAAGCCTGCGCCGGAAAACATTCTTGATCTCTATCTCGGCTCGCTTGAAGCGCTGGGGCTGATGTTGACCGAGAACGACGTTCGCTTCGTGGAGGACGACTGGGAAAACCCGACGCTTGGCGCATGGGGTCTGGGCTGGGAAGTCTGGCTGAATGGCATGGAAGTCACTCAGTTCACTTACTTCCAGCAAGTGGGTGGCATCGACTGCAAGCCCGTGCTGGGCGAGATCACGTATGGCATCGAGCGTCTGGCGATGTACCTGCAGGATGTGGAAAATGTATTCGATCTGGTGTGGACTGAATGGGAAGAGCGTGGCGTTAAAAAGCATCTGACTTATGGCGATGTCTTCCACCAGAATGAAGTCGAGCAATCCGGCTATAACTTCGAACAGTCGAATGCAGAGTTTCTGTTCTCGCTGTTCTCCAACTACGAAGCCGAGGCACAACGGCTAATGGCCGTACCACTGGCGTTGCCCGCGTATGAGATGGTGCTGAAGGCTGCGCACACCTTCAATCTGCTGGATGCGCGCGGCGCGATCTCGGTCACTGAGCGTGCTGCCTATATTGGGCGTATCCGAAATCTGGCACGCGCCGTCGCGCAAGCGTATTACGCCTCGCGCGAGCAGCTTGGTTTCCCGATGCTGGGCGATACGAGCAAGGCCGCCTGACAGGCACTGACGAACACAACGACTGAACAACATGAAGCACATACTGCTGGTCGAACTGCTGACCGAAGAACTCCCTCCGAAAGCATTGAGCAGACTGGGCGACGCTTTCGCTACTGCGATGTTCAATGGCCTGTCCTCACGCGCCCTCCTCGATGAGGGCGCCAGTTTCACTGCTTATGCGACCCCGCGTCGTCTCGCGGTCTCTATACAAGGCGTGCGCACCTCATCGCCGGACAAGCAGATCCGCGAGAAAGTACTACCTGTCTCGGTCGCGCTGGACAAAGAAGGTCAGCCTGCCGCACCACTGACCAAAAAGCTCGCTGCGCTGGCAGCACAGGCCGGACGCGAGAGCATCGCGCTGTCAGAACTTGAGCGCGCCAGTGATGGCAAGGCCGAGAGCTTCTTTTTCACCTACACCGCACCCGGTCAGACGCTGGCCAGTGGCTTGCAAGTCACGCTGGAAGAAAGCATTGCCAAGCTGCCGATTCCAAAGCTGATGAGCTACCAGCGTCCAAGCGGCGACACTGTGCATTTCGTGCGTCCTGTGCACGGCCTGATAGCGATGCTCGATGACAAGGTGGTGCCTCTGTCCATTCTGGGACTGCAATCATCACAAGCGACGCTCGGCCATCGCTTCTTGTCACGCAAACCCTCGCTGACGATTACCTCAGCAAATCGATATGCGGAAATACTCGAAGAAGAAGGTCGCGTGATAGCGAGCTACGAGATCCGCAAAGAAAAAATCCGCGCAGCCCTGCAATCCAAAGCGGGTAACGATCACATTCTGATGCCCGAGGCGCTACTGGATGAAGTGAGCGCCTTGGTCGAGTGGCCGGTGGTCTATGAATGCCGTTTCGACGAGGCCTTCCTGTCCGTGCCACAGGAATGCCTGATCCTGACGATGCAAACCAATCAGAAGTATTTCGCGGTGACTGACGCGAGCGGCAAGCTGCGCTCGCGCTTTCTGATCGTGTCGAACCTCGAAACCACTGATCCGCAGCACATCATCGGTGGCAATGAGCGCGTGGTGCGCCCTCGTCTGTCGGATGCCAAGTTCTTCTTCGAGCAAGACAAGAAGAAAAAACTCTTCGACCGCGTCGCCGGACTCTCCAGCGTCGTTTATCACAACAAGCTCGGCTCGCAGGCGCAGCGGAATGAGCGCGTGGTGGCGATTGCGACTTCCATTGCCGAATCCTTGGGTGCAGATATCGCACTGGCCAAGCGTGCTGCGCAGCTATCAAAAGCCGATCTTCTGACAGACATGGTCGGCGAGTTCCCCGAGTTGCAGGGCATCATGGGCACATACTACGCGCGCCACGATGGCGAGCCGGATGAAGTGGCTGCGGCGATCGGCGAGCACTATCAGCCGCGCTTTGCTGGCGATGCGTTGCCCGCCACCCGCTCCGGCACCGTGGTCGCGATGGCCGATAAACTCGAAACGCTAGTCGGTATCTGGGGTATCGGCCTCGCGCCTACCGGCGATAAAGATCCCTTTGCGCTGCGCCGTCATGCACTGGGGATCCTGCGCATGCTGGTCGAGCAAAAGCTGCCGCTGTCACTATCGCACCTGCTGCGTCAGGCGGCGTCGCAGTTCACTGGCAATCCGCAGTTCACCGATCCGGTGGCAGACGTGCAAGCCTTTGTCTACGACCGTCTGCGCGGCCTGCTGCGCGAGCGCGGTCACGCGCAGGATGCGGTCGAGGCCGTAGTTGCTCAGTTGCCCGACCGGCTCGACGATATTCTCGAGCGCCTTGACGCCGTGAAGATTTTCTCTGCGCTGCCTGAAGCGGCCTCGCTGGCAGCGGCCAACAAGCGTATCTCCAATATCCTGAAGAAAAACGAAGGCGTCCATGGCGAGGTACAACCCAAGCTGCTGGCTGAACCCGCCGAGCAAACACTCTATGGCGCAATGACCGAGACCCGACAAGCCGTAGATCAGGCGTTTGCGAAAGCGGATTTCAGCGCGACGCTCAAAGCGCTTGCGGCGCTGCGCGACGATGTTGATGCGTTCTTCAATGAGGTGATGGTGATGGCTGAGGACCAGGCATTGCGTACTAACCGCCTCGCGCTGCTGCAGTCCCTGCACGCGATGATGAATCGTGTCGCGGACATCTCCCGGCTCGCGGCCTGACGACTCCAGAGACTACGCTTGCCTGCCAGCGACCCGACCATGAAGCTGATCATCCTTGACCGCGATGGTGTAATCAACTTCGACTCGGATGCCTATATCAAGTCGCCGCAAGAATGGGTCGCGATTCCCGGTTCGCTGCAGGCGATCGCGCGACTGAATCAGCATGGCTATCGTGTGGCTGTAGCGACTAATCAGGCTGGTATCTCGCGCGGCTTGTTTGACATGAAGACTTTATGCGCGATACACCAGAAACTTCATCAGTCGGCACAGGCAGTGGGCGCACGAATTGATGCGATCTTTTACTGTCCCCACGCGCCAGATGCGCACTGCGACTGCAGAAAGCCGAACCCCGGCATGCTGCTGTCGATAGGACAGCGCTTTGAGGTCAGCTTGCACAACTTGCCCGTGGTCGGTGATTCTTTGCGTGACTTGCAAGCAGCAGCACAAGTTGGCGCCGCCCCTTATCTGGTGAGGACAGGCAACGGAGAACAAACGCTGGCAAAGAGCAACCTGCCGCCGGGCACCAAGATCTTCGATGATCTCTCCAACCTGGTCGATCGTCTGCTGCATGCAGAGCGGGCGGCGCCCGACACGATAGACATGGCACGCTCCGCACTGGCCAAGAAAAAATAATTTTTAATCGGCGTTGCACCCATCGCCCGCGTTGAACGGAAACTGAATGTCTCGTCCTCTGCTGTTCCTGCGATCTCTGCTGTTCGCGCTGCTGATCCTGCTGATTACGGTCATCTGGGCGCTCGCATGCTTTGTCTTCATCTTGCTGCCCTATCGTCAGCGCTACTGGATGATCACGCGCTGGAATACATTCATCATCCTCGTGGCGCGCTACGTCTGCGGTATACGCTGGCAAGTCAAAGGCATGGAAAATCTGCCGGACGCACCAGTCATCCTGCTATCCAAGCACCAGTCGGCCTGGGAAACGATTTTTTATTGCTGGCTGATGCCGCGCCCACTGATCTTCGTGTTCAAGAAGTCCTTACTCTACATTCCCTTTTTTGGCTGGGGTCTGGCGATGCTGCGCATGATCGCTATCGACCGCAGCAAAGGCCGCGACGCCATGGCGCAAGTGATCCGTATCGGAAAACAGCGGCTGGACGATGGCCAGTGGGTGATCATGTTCCCCGAGGGCACCCGCACCCCGGTTGGCAAACAAGGTCATTACAAAGCGGGTGGCGCGATTCTGGCGGTTGGCACCAACACGCCGGTCGTGCCGATTGCGATCAACTCGGGCGACTGCTGGCCACGCAATGCCTTCATCAAGACACCGGGGCTGATCACGGTATCCATCGGCAAGCCGATTGCGCCCGAGGGCCTCTCCCCGGCCGAATTGATGGCCAAGGTCGAAAATTGGATAGAATCCGAGATGCGGGTCATTACCCCGGCAGCTTATTCGGATCCGGCAGATGTCTGAATGATGACGCTTGCCACTGAACCACCCATGATTTTCAAAAAGATATCCGGCATGTCGATACGGCAGTTTCTGCGCAAAAAATTTGTCGACCCCAACCAGCTTTCGTTGCTGGATACGTTTGCCGATGCCCATTCGTCTGCAGCCCATGCGTCGCCGCAAGCCTCGACCGTGCCCGAGACGCCGGTGCCCGCAAATCATCGCCGCATCTATCTGGACACTCACTATCTCGATTACCGTCTGCTACGCTCCAAGCGACGCACTATCGGATTCCTGATCGATGATGATGGTCTGCGCGTGACTGCGCCAAGGTGGGTGACCGTGACCGAGATCGAATCAGCAATCAGGGCCAAGCAGCCATGGATCTTCCGCAAGATCAATGAACAGCGCGAGCGCTCGGTGCGCCGACTGCAGCCGCCAATGGAGTGGCGCGATGGCGCAAAGCTGCCCTACCTTGGCAGCGACATCACGCTTCGTATTGCCGACCGGGGAAATCTGGGTGCGCGTTTCGATGAAAACACCAGCGAGCTGCATATCCATCTGCCGGCTTCTTCAACGGAACAACAACTGAAAGACCGTGTGCAGGGCTGGCTGCAAGGCGAGGCCAAGCGTCTTTTTGCAGAGCGACTGGAAATCTACGCAGCAAAGCTCGGTGTCACCTATCAGCGATTTTCGCTGTCTTCGGCGAGCACCCAATGGGGATCTTGCACCGCCGATGGCCGTATCCGCCTGAACTGGCGGCTGGTGCACTTCGCACTACCCAATATCGACTATGTGGTTGCGCACGAGCTGTCGCATCTGCGTGAAATGAACCATGGCCCGCAATTCTGGGCGACCGTGCAATCCGTCCTCCCCGAATTCGAATCGGCGCGCAAGGCACTGCGCGAGCACGAACGGGAAAAGCTACCGCATTTCTGAATCTGAGGATCTTATGCGCATTCTTCACACCATGCTTCGCGTGGGCGACCTTCAGCGGTCGATCGATTTTTATACCCAAGTGATGGGCATGAACCTGCTGCGCACCACCGATCGTCCTGACCAGAAGTATTCACTGGCGTTTCTGGGCTATGCGAGCAATCCTGATCAGGCCGAGATCGAGCTGACCTATAACTACGGTGTCAGTGAATACGAGATGGGCACCGCGTATGGCCATATCGCCATCGGCGTCGAGGACGCTGCCGCGACTTGCGCTGCAGTAAAGGCGGCGGGCGGCAACGTGACCCGCGAAGCAGGGCCGGTAAAAGGCGGAGCGACAGTGATCGCGTTCGTGCAGGATCCGGATGGGTACAAGATCGAGCTGATCCAGCGGGATGCTTGAGACATCGAATGACCCCTTAACCAGCGTACCGGCGCAGGCCGGAATCCATGACTGGACCGGCAGTGCATGAGCGTCACCACAAAAACTACAACACCCTTGCCAGCTCCACATACGACTCCAGCCCTACCGTCTCTGGTCGCGACTGAGGATCAATACCCACCTTCACCAGCTGCGCCTCGGTAAACATCCCGGACAGACTGTTGCGTATCACCTTGCGTCGCTGCGAAAACGCTTTGGTTACCACCTGCTCCAGCTTGCGCTGATCACACGCCAGCGGCGAGGTCAGCGGAATCATACGGACGATAGCCGAATCTACCCTGGGCGGCGGATCGAAAGCCTCTGGTGGCACGATGAACTGTAATTCCATTTGGTAGCGCCACTGCAGCATCACGGATAAACGCCCGTAGTCTTTGCTGCCGGGTGCTGCGACCATACGCTCGACCACTTCTTTTTGCAGCATGAAGTGCTGATCTTTCACCTGAGCGACGAATTCTGCGAGATGGAACAGCAAAGGACTGGAGATGTTGTAGGGCAGGTTACCGACGATGCGTAGCTTGCGCCCAGGTGGCACCAGCGACGCAAAGTCGAATTGCAAGGCATCGCCGGAGTGGATGATCAATCGATCAGCGGTAAATTGTTTTTGCAGCCACGCGACCAGATCACGATCCAGCTCCACCGCATGCAGCTGATCCAGCGTCTGCAGCAGCAGCGCAGTCATCGCACCCTGACCGGGGCCGATCTCGACCATCAGATCATCTGCAGCTGGCGCAATGGCGTTGAGGATGTCATGTAGGACGTTCTGATCCGTCAGAAAATTCTGACCGAATCGCTTGCGGGGAATATGCTTCATGCGCTGACACGGCCCGAGCTGTAGACCATCTCGGCAGCCATACGTAATGCTACCTGCATACTGGCGTAGTCGGCATGTCCACTGCCTTGTGCTGCGATATCCAATGCGGTGCCATGATCGACTGATGTGCGAATGATGGGCAAGCCGAGCGTGATGTTCACGCCCTGACCAAAGGTCGCAAACTTCAGCACCGGCAAGCCCTGATCGTGAAACATCGCGAGGATGCAGTCGGCGTCCTTCAGGTATTTGGGTTGGAACAGCGTATCTGCGGGATACGGACCAGACACTTGCCAGCCACGCGCACGCGCGGCATCGATCACGGGCTTGATTACCTCGATCTCTTCTCGCCCAAGATAACCGTCCTCGCCCGCATGCGGGTTGAGACCGGCCACCATGATCCGAGGATCGGCGATGCCGAACTGCTGCTTCAGATCTGCCTGCATGATGGAGATCGTACGCGACAGGCTCTCTCGCGTGATGGCCGCACTGACGTCTTTGAGTGGCAAATGCGTAGTCGCCAGCGCAACCCGTAGCATCGTGCCGTGCGTCGGCCCAGCCAGCATCATCACGACCTGCTGAACACCGGTTTTTTCGGCCAGGTACTCGGTATGCCCGGTGAAAGCAATGCCGGCATCATTGATCGTACTTTTCTGTACGGGCGCGGTGACGATTGCATCTACCCACCGATTCATGGCCGCGTCGGCAGCAATGTCCAGCGTCTGCAGTACCGCAGGACCGTTGCGGGCATCCAGCTTGCCAGACACCGGACGCACGGCCAGTGGACAATCGATCAGGCTGAGTCTCCCAGGCTCGCGAGGCAGGCTCTGTAGTGCGACAGGCGATCCCAGCGATGGGATGCGACGCTCTGAGGAAAACGCTAAGGCCAGCGCTTGCAGCTGCTGGGCATCACCGATCAGCACGACGTCGAGAGTGCCGGCCTCTAGCGCGGCACGGACGGAGATTTCAGGGCCGATGCCTGCCGGCTCGCCGCAGGTGATGGCTATGCGCGGACAGGGCATGGCAAAGAGGTCAAATGCGGTTATTGCGTGCGCGGACTGAATTCGTCGAGCCGGTATTCGACGTAGGCGCGGTCTCGCAACTGGCGCAACCAGTCTTCGTACGCTTCTTCAAGCTTCTGGTCGCGCAAGGCTTGCCGCGCCATCAGCCGCTGTCGCTCGCGCGAGACTTCTTCAGTCTTGCGCTCGAGGACTTCAATCAGGTGATAGCCGAACGGCGACTCGACAGGATCACTGACCTGACCGGGACGTAGCGAATTCATCGCGCGCTCGAATTCGGGCACGGTATCGCCCGGGTAGATCCAGCCAAGATCACCACCTTTGTTCGCCGAACCATCATTGGAGTACAGGCGCGCGAGGTCCTCGAATTTTGCGGCTTTGTTATCGAGTCGCTCCTTGAGCTCGGCAAGCTTGCGCCTGGCCTCGGCTGTGGACACGATCTGGTTCACCTTGATCAGAATATGACGGGCACGCGTCTGCTGCACCATCGTGCCAACCCCTGCCTTGGCCGCGCCGGCGGCGCGACGCCCATTCAGTTTGAGCACATGAAAGCCGTTCGCGCTGCGTACCAGTGGCGCGATTTCGCCCTCACCCATTTTTTCTACCGCATCGACGAACAATTGCGGTAAGCGTGACACGCTGCGCCAGCCCAAATCGCCGCCAGACAGGGCATCGCCCGCATCGGAAAAACTCGCCGCAACTTTTGCGAAATCCGTACCCGACTTCAACTGCGCAACGGCCGTCTCCGCACGCTTGCGGCGCTCGGCGATCTGCTGCGGAGAAGCATTCTCTGGCACTCGCACGAGGATCTGGGCGATGCTCAGCTCCAGTTGACTGGCTTCGGGCTTGCCACCGGCGGCAGCGAGATAATTATCGACCTCGGAATCGGCAATCTGCAATTTGTTGTCGACTTCGCGCTCACGCAAGCGCTGGAGGGTGATTTCTTCGCGAATCTCTTCACGGAAGCGAGCGAAAGACAGTCCGTCACGTTCGAGCTGATCGCGGAAACTCTGCACCGACAGCTGATTTTGCTCGGCGATACGAGCGACCGCGCGATCGAGCATGATGTCGTCGATGCGAATGCCGCTCTCGCGCGCCAGTTGCATTTGGGCGCGCGTCACGATCATGCGCTCCAGCAGTTGTTTCTGTAGCACGTCACGCGGCGGCATCTGCATGTTCTGGCGCTTCATGCGCTGCTCAATCAGCGCCATCCGATCATTGAGCTCCTTGAGCGTGACGACTTCCGTGTTCACCACGGCGACGATCGCGTCGATCAATACCGGCTGCTTGGCAGAGGCTTTGTCTTGCGCCCACACAGGAGCAGAAATAACGGTCACGGCGACGGCGAGTATTGCAGCTATCGACGGGCTGCGGGTCATCGCAAGCGGAATGAACCGGTTTACGGCAATCTTCATGGCACTCTCAATCAGTAGGTTTCGTACGGATAATCGGTCGAACCCAGCGGCTGGTAACCCGGCACATTGGCGCGCAGCGCGCGCATCGGATTCGCGCCGATCATGGACAGGCCATTGAATTCCAGCTGCAGGAAGACTGTGGTGTTGGCCACGCTCTGGGCGGTCGGAACACGCTGGCCGACAATCCGGAAGATCCAGCAATCTGCCTTGTACTCAATACCAGCCAGCGACTGACCGAGCTGACCTTCTTTCAGCAGATAGCTGACCCTGCCCACACCATACCAGCGATCCCCGAGCGGCCACTGGGAGGATATGTCAATCAGCTCGAAGTTGGAGTTCGGATCGTTCGGCAGATTCCGGACGTCACGTCGGTATTGCACATTCAGCACCTTCATGGGTGCGGGCTGCCAGAACGCACCAATATTCATGCGGTTCAGTTCATTGCGGCTCTGACTGAACTGAAAGTTGGAATCGACGCGGAGCTGATCGGTCACCCGGCCTGAGCCCAGGAATAGCATGTCGGACCGCGTTTCGGTGGGTAGCCGCGTGGCTTCGTTCAGAGTCACGCGCTGGTCAGAAAAGGAAAAACGCTGCGCGATCGCCAGTCGCACCCGTTCCATGCCATTTTGCTGCAGGTAGCGCGTCGTCAGTGCTGTCGTCACCTGATTGGCATCGCTGATACGATCGTTACCCACAAAACGGTTCTCACGGAATACTGTCGCGAAATTGAAGTCGGCCTCGGTAGAATCGAAATTCGGGTAGAGCGTGGAATCCTGTCGCTTGTACGGAGTGTGCGTATAGAACACGCGCGGCTCGAAGGTTTGTATCGCGGCATTGCCGAACAAGCTAGCGTCGCGCTCATAGATGAGGCCTGAATCCAGCGAAAAAGTGGGTAGCGTTCGGTTGGGCGCGGTCATGCTTTGCGCCGCTGTCTGATCCAGACTGTAGACCGTGCTATGGAGTGACGCACTGGGGCGCAGAAAAAAGCCCGGTGTCTGATAGTTGTAGGTCAGCCGAGGATTGACCACCATCCGGTCACCCTGGCGCGGCATGCCATCCGTCGGGATGAACGGCTGGTGAAAACGCGTGAACTCGGAACCCAGCGACCAGTTCAGCCCGGAATTATTCTCGCCGTAATAGTTGTAGTTCAGTTGAGGAAGCCGGCTGTAGGGGCGCTGAATGAGCGCGCTGCCACTGCGATCCTGGAGCACCTGGTACTCGGTCAGCCTGCCACTGGCGGTCCAGTCCTGACTGCCGTAATCCAGCCGCACATCGCGCACCAGCAAACGGCGAGGAATACCGGGCTGGTAGGCCCAGACCCGGCTGAATGGAAAATCGCGTGCGTAATCATCATCGGACGCCGCATTCAGATTGGTGTTCAGTGTCAGGCCCTGCCCAAGCGTGTGCTTGTGGCGCGAGGACGCAGCCCAGCGGCTGTTACCGGTCTGGTTGTCTCGGTCGATCACCTCGAAGTTGGCCTGACCGCCGTATTCTTCACCCAGATAACGCGCGCTGCCGCCTAGCATCAAACCGCGACGAGTGATGTAGTGCGGCGCGAGTATCAGATCGCGATTGGGTGCGATGTTCCAGTAATACGGTGTGACCACTTCCAGTCCGCCAGAGGTTGATGTCGCAATGGTTGGCGCGAGAAAGCCGGAGACGCGCTCATCACTGAGCGGGAAAGACAACTTGGGCGCGCCCACCAGTGGCACACCCTTGAACACGACCACCGCATTTTCGGCAACACCGATCTCACGGCCATTGTCCAGCGCCAGTGATCCGGAACGCAAATACCAGTCAGGATCAGGACCTTCGCAGGTGGTATAGAAGCCACCGATGACAGTGGCTTTATCCTGCGACTCAAATTCGATGCGGTCGGCCTTACCGTGCGCATTCATGCGCATGAGCCTGTAAACAGGACTTTGCAGCACGCCCTCGCCAGTGTCTAGCTTCAGACGCAACTCGTTGCCGGAGAACTGGTTACCTTCGCGCTGAAGGCGCACATTACCGATCGCATTCACTCGGTCTTCAACGATGTCGTAGGTCATGCGATCGGCTTCGATCTGGGTCTTGCCGCGCCTGATGCCGACCTGACGCTCCATGCTGACCTCGTGATCGGGACGGCCGGTAATCTGCTCCGCTTCGAATGAGATGGGTCCATTGTCATCGGTGGCACCCTCGATCCATGGGCGGTTTTGCGCTGCCGACAGCGCAGGCAAAAGGGCCAGCGCGAGCGCCACCGCGTTTAGGCGCAGGTCGGCAACGGGTTGTAGAAGAGGCAATCGCCGGATCATGAACGGGTAAGAGGCTGTGTCAGCGCCGCGAATCTGAGGTTAATCCCTTATTATATGGGAACTCACTGCACGCGCCGGCTCACGGCGGCGCTTTCAACTTGTCAATCTGCATTCCTTTTCATTTCCGATGTCCGAATCTCCGAAGACCGACCAACGCCTTGCCGATATTTCTGCTTGGCTGACGCAGCTCGATTCTCCCAAGACTTTGCCTGATACCTTGAGGGCTGCATCTGCTGATGCCAGCTTCCGGCGCTACTTCCGAGTGGACACTGCCGATGGCGGTTCGCTGATCGTGATGGACGCGCCACCGCCGCAAGAAGATGTGCGGCCATTCCTGCAAGTGGCCGATTTGTTCGGTAAAACAGGTGTGACCGTCCCACAAGTACTAGCCAAAGATATTGATCGCGGATTTTTGCTGCTCTCTGATCTTGGGTCGACAACCTATCTGAAGCAGCTGAGCGCTGACACTGCGCACAAGCTGTATCTGGATGCCATCGATGCATTGATCTTGTTGCAGGTGCAGAGTCGCCCCGGCCAGTTGCCAGAGTATGATCGCGCCGCGTTGCACCGCGAACTGATGCTGTTCCCGGATTGGTATATCAGCAAACATCTGGGCGCCAGCCTGAACGATGCGCAAACCACCTCGCTGAACCAGGTGTTCGACGCACTCTTGGCGAATAATCTTGCGCAGCCACAGGTGTATGTACACCGCGACTATCACTCGCGTAATCTGATGGTGCTCGACAAGGGCAATCCTGGCATTCTGGATTTTCAGGACGCGCTGTATGGCCCGATCACGTATGACTTGGTATCGCTGCTGCGCGATGCTTATATTCAGTGGGATGAAGAGATGGTGCTCGACTGGGTGATACGTTACTGGGAACGCGCGCGTCGCGCGGGCCTGCCCGTCAGCCATGATGTCGATGCGTTCTACAAGGATGTCGAATTCATGGGATTACAGCGCCATCTGAAGGTACTAGGTATTTTCGCGCGACTGTACCACCGTGATGGCAAAGATGGCTACCTGAATGATATTCCTCTGGTGATGGACTATACCCGCAAGACCGCTTATCGCTACAAGGAATTCACACCGCTGATCAAGCTGCTCGACACGCTGGACGAAAACACTACCAAGATCGGTTATACCTTCTGAACGTGCAACCATGAAGGCCATGATTTTTGCTGCCGGACGCGGCGAACGCATGCGGCCCCTGACTGACACCTGCCCCAAGCCGTTGCTGCAGGTGCGCGGCCGACCACTAATTGTCTGGCATATTCTTAACCTGGTGCGTGCGGGCATCACAGAGATCGTGATTAATCATGCGCATCTGGGTCAGATGATCGAAGATGCGCTGGGCGATGGCAGTCAGTTCGGCGCACGCATTGCGTACTCACCCGAAGGTACTGCGCTCGAGACGGCGGGCGGCATTGCACTAGCCCGCCCCTTGCTTGGCGACCAGCCTTTCCTGGCCATCGCCGGCGATGTCTACTGCCCTCACTTCGATTTTTCAGCAGCGAAGGACGTGCTCGAAGAAAACGATGTCTGGGGCAATCCCCATGGTACGGAAACCCGTGATCTTGGCTGGTTGTATTTGGTGAAGAACCCTGCGCATCACCCCGAAGGTGATTTTGCGCTAGAAAGCTACGCACTATCCAATGAAGGCGTGCCGCGCTACACCTTTTCTGGCATCGGCGTCTACCGCCCGGAAATGTTCGATAGCGTAACGCCGGGCAGCAGCGCCAAGCTTGCCCCCATTCTGCGTGAGTTGGCAAATCAGCGCAGAATAGGCGGCGAAATCTACCGGGGTGACTGGACCGATGTCGGCACGGTCGAACGGCTGGAGCAGCTCAACGCACCTCTCAATTACAAGAACTGATCATGAATCCCTACGCAAATCGCCGCGCCCGTGTGCTCGCGCAAATGCACGCGCAAGGTGGCGGCGTGGCCATTATTCCCACGGCCCCGGAAGTAATGCGCAATGCCGACGCCGATTATCCGTACCGGCATGACAGCTATTTTTATTACCTCACAGGCTTCACCGAGCCCGAGGCAACGCTGGTCCTGGTCGCTGGCGACAAAGATCAGGCCATCCTGTTCTGTCGCGAAAAAAATGAGGAACGCGAGATCTGGGACGGCTATCGCTACGGCCCCGAGGCTGCACGTGAAGCGTTTGGTGTCGATGCCGCCTACCCGATTGCCAGCATCGACACTGAACTACCAAAGCTGATGGCGAATGCGCCCGCGTTGTTTTATGCGCTAGGCAGCAGTAGCCGGCTGGATGATCAGATCAAGGGCTGGCTGAACGCCGTGCGTGCCCAGGTGCGCGCCGGCGTGACCGCCCCCAGCGCAGCGATCGATATTCGGGTGATCTTGAATGAAATGCGTCTCGTCAAAGATGCGCATGAAATCGCCATCATGCAGCGCGCCGCTGACATTACCGCAGAGGCGCACGCACGCGCGATGCGCTGCTCGCGCGCCGGCCTGCGCGAGTATCACCTCGAAGCCGAGCTGCTGCACGAGTTCCGGCGCAATGGCTCGCAATTTCCCGCCTATGGATCGATCGTTGCCGCCGGACCCAATGCCTGCGTGCTGCATTACCGCGCCGGCGATGCCGAACTGCGCAATGGTGAGCTAGTGCTGATCGATGCCGGCTGCGAACTGGACAGTTATGCGTCCGACATTACTCGTACGTTTCCGGTGAATGGCAAGTTCAGCGGTCCACAAAAAACGCTCTATGAGATCGTGCTGGACGCACAGTACGCCGCTATCGCCGCCACCCGCCCCGGCGCGCGCTTTACTGATGGACACGATGCCGCGCTGAAGGTACTCGCGCAAGGCATGCTCGATACGGGCCTGCTTGACAAGAACAAAGTCGGCTCACCGGATGACGTAATTGCAAACGGCGACTATCGCCAGTTCTACATGCACCGTACCGGTCACTGGTTGGGCATGGATGTACATGATGTCGGCGACTACCGAGATCCGGCGCCTGCCGGCACTGAGAAGCCCTGGCGCACGCTGGCGCCGGGAATGGTACTCACCATCGAACCCGGTATCTACGTGCGCCCTGCTGAAGGTGTGCCCGACGCTTTCTGGCACATCGGCATACGCATCGAAGATGATGCACTAGTGACCACAGACGGCTGCGACATACTGACGCGCAAGGCGCCGAAGACGGTGGCAGAGATTGAAGCAGTCATGAAAGGCTGATAGCTACGCCATGACTGCTCAGGTCGATATCGCTATTGCAGGCGCTGGTCCGGTTGGCATGGCAACCGCGGCGATGCTGATCAAGCGCGGCGTGGCCGCCGAGCGTATTGCACTCATCGATGGCAAGTCCGGACAAGCCGCGCAGCAAGATCCACGGTCAATCGCGCTCTCGGAGGGCAGCCGGCAGCTGCTCGAACAGATTGGCGCATGGAAGGCCTTCGGCACACCAATCACAGAAATTCATGTGTCGCGTCGGGGCAGTTTTGGCAGAACACTGATCGATGCCTCGGATTATGGACTACCTGCACTCGGGTATGTGTGCCCATACGGAGCGGTGGTAGAAGCGCTGGACGTCGCTCTGATTCACTCAGGCATCCATTGGCTGCGGCCGGTAACTGTCGTCGGATTCGACGAAACGGAAGAGCACATCCGGCTGCAGCTTGACCATGGCGACACGCTGCATGCACGACTACTGATACAGGCTGAAGGCGGAATCTACGGTCAACAGCAGCCGCGCGCGCGCCAGCATGACTATGAGCAGACAGCCATCATCGCGCAGGTGCAGACTGACGCTGCGCCCCCGGGACGCGCGTTCGAGCGCTTCACGGCGGAGGGTCCTCTGGCACTGCTGCCGCACGACGGCGCGTACTCGATGGTGTGGTGCATGCGCCCGAATACCGCAGAGCGTTTGCAACAGCTGGACAATGAGCGATTCATGCAGTCGTTGCAGGAAGTTTTTGGTCAGCGTGCGGGACGCTTTACACAAATTGGCGCTCGTCACGCCTATCGCCTGGGGCTGAATGCGGAACCCCGGTCGACACCACGAACCCTCGCTATCGGCAATGCGGCCCAAACGCTGCACCCGGTCGCCGGTCAGGGCTTGAATCTTGGCCTGCGCGATGCCTCCGTGCTGGCAAGCCTGCTCGCCAAAGAGATCACGCCGGAATCGCTATCGACGTTCTCGATCGCGCAACGCAATGACCGACGAATGACGACAAGACTCACGGATCTGATGGCTCGGGTGTTCGCCAGCTCGCCGGATCAGTCAATTGTTCAAGGCGTATTGGGACTATCGCTGGGTTTGATCGATGTGGTGCCAGCCGCCAAGCGGGCGCTGGCGGAACAGATGATGTACGGCGTGCGCTAATGCCCTGCCCATGGCGGATCATGGGCAATAAAAAAAGCGGACCGAGGTCCGCTTTTTTGTTTTTGGGAGGAGCAAATCAATCGACTGCCTTGACCATGTCTTCAATGACTTTCTTCGCATCGCCGAAGACCATCATGGTCTTGTCCATGTAGAAAAGTTCATTGTCCAAACCTGCGTAACCGGCTGCCATGGAGCGCTTATTGACGATGATGGTCTTGGCTTTGTAGGCCTCAAGAATCGGCATACCGGCAATCGACGACTTCGGATCTTTCGCGGCCGGGTTCACGACGTCATTCGCACCCAACACCAAAACTACATCGGCTTGACCGAATTCGCTATTGATATCCTCCATCTCGAACACCTGATCGTAGGGCACCTCAGCTTCGGCGAGCAACACGTTCATATGACCCGGCATACGGCCGGCAACCGGATGGATCGCGTACTTGACCGTCACACCTTTGTGCGCCAGTTTTTCGGAGAGCTCCATCAGCGCATGCTGCGCACGAGCAACCGCGAGTCCGTAGCCGGGAACAATGATCACCGTCTCTGCATTGCCCATCAGGAAGGCCGCATCATCGGCAGAGCCCGACTTGACATTACGTTGCTGCTGAGCGCCGCCCTCAGCCGCGCTGGCGTCGCCACCAAAACCACCGAGGATCACGCTGAAGAACGAGCGATTCATCGCCTTGCACATGATGTAAGACAGGATCGCACCAGAGGATCCCACCAGTGAACCGGCGATGATCAGCATCGAGTTATTGAGCGAGAAGCCGATGCCTGCCGCCGCCCAGCCGGAATAGCTGTTCAGCATCGATACCACCACCGGCATGTCAGCACCACCAATAGGAATGATGATCATGACACCCAGCACAAAAGCAATCGCGGTCATTACAATGAACGGTGTCCATGCTGCCTCGACGCCGGGTGCCACCACGAATATCAGCCCGGCACCGATCATCACGACTGCCAGCGCCAAATTCAACAGATGCTGACCGGGGAAGACGACCGGCGCACCCTGAAACAGGCGGAACTTGTAGGTGCCAGCCAGCTTGCCAAATGCGATGACTGAGCCGGAGAACGTGATCGCACCAACAAAGGTACCGATAAAGAGTTCAAGGCGGTTACCCAGCGGGATGGGCTCATCACGCGAGGAGATGCCAAACGCCCAGGGCTCGGACACCGCGGCCACGGCAATGCAGACTGCCGCCAGACCAATCAGCGAGTGCATCGCAGCAACCAGCTCGGGCATCTTGGTCATCTCGACGCGCTTGGCCAGTACCGCACCGATGCTGCCGCCGACGATGACGCCTAGCGCGAGCAAGCCATAGCCCATACCTTGTGGCGCTTCTGCCTTGAGTTTCACGATGAGCGCAATGGTGGTAAACGCGGCAATCGCCATCCCGGTCATACCGAAGGCGTTGCCTTGGCGCGCAGTCGAGGGATGCGATAGACCCTTGAGCGCCTGAATGAAACAGATCGACGCCAGCAGGTACAACAGGGTGACTAGATTCATGCTCATCATTAAGCCTCTTCTTTTTTGGCCTGAGCCTTGGGCTCTTTTTTCTTGAACATCTCCAGCATGCGCTGGGTTACGAGGAAACCACCGAACACGTTCACGGCGGCCAGTGCGACGGCCAGCGTGCCCATGAACTGGCCGACCGGCCCCTCGGTCAGCGCAGCAGCGAGCATCGCGCCAACAATAATGATGGCCGACACGGCGTTCGTGACTGCCATCAGCGGCGTATGCAGCGCAGGCGTCACGGTCCAGACCACGTGATAACCGACGTAGATCGCCAGCACAAAGATGATCAGGTTGATGATGGTATGACTGACTTCCATGGTGTCCTCTTGGAGACGGTTGTGAGGCCGCTTGCGCGACCCTTTACTTCTTCAGGCCGGTGATCCGGTTTTTTTCATCGACAAAGACGATTTTTGGCTTGTATGACGCAACTTCATCTTCATTCATCGGCGCATAGGTGCAGATGATCAGCAAGTCGCCCAGCTGCGCCAGACGAGCCGCGGCGCCGTTGAGCGATATCTCGCCCGTGCCGCGCTTGCCCCGTATCGCATACGTGGAGAAGCGCTCGCCATTATTAACGTTGTACAGCTCGATCTTTTCAAACTCGCAGATATCGGCCGCGTCCAGCAAATCTTCGTCAATACCGCACGAACCTTCATAGTTCAGGTCGCATTGCGTGACTGACGCGCGATGTATCTTCGCGCGCAGCATGATACGTTGCATGAAGTCTCCTACTTGCGCAGCACTTCGCCGCCGCTGCACATCAGCGTGGCGGCAACGATCTCGTCGTTGCGATCAATGTGCAGCGCACCTTCCTTGTCGATGATCAGCTTCAGGAAGTCCAACACATTACGCGCGTACAGTGCTGACGCATCGGCCGCCACCAGCGCCGGAATGTTCGGCTCGCCAATAAGAGTGACGCCATGTTTAACGACCGTCTTGCCTAGCTCGGACAGCGGGCAATTGCCGCCCTGCTCGACCGCCATATCGACGATCACCGAGCCCGGCTTCATCGCCTTGACGGTCTCTTCGCTGATCAGCACCGGCGCCTTGCGGCCAGGGATCAGCGCGGTGGTGATGATGATATCGGCCTGCTTGGCGCGCTCATGCACAAGCGCCGCCTGGCGTTTCATCCATGCCTCGGGCATCGGGCGCGCATAACCACCAACGCCCTGGGCAATTTCGCGCTCCTCGTCGGTTTCGTAGGGCACGTCGATGAATTTTGCGCCCAGCGATTCCACTTGTTCTTTGACCGGTGGACGCACATCCGAGGCTTCGATCACCGCGCCCATGCGCTTGGCGGTCGCAATCGCCTGCAGACCCGCCACGCCTACGCCCATGATCAGCACACGTGCCGCTTTGACAGTACCGGCCGCGGTCATCAGCATAGGCATGAAGCGCGGATAGGCATTGGCCGCCAGGAGCACGGCTTTGTAGCCAGCGATGTTCGCTTGCGAAGAGAGTACATCCAGTGATTGCGCACGGGTGATACGCGGCGCTGCCTCCAGCGCGAAAGCAGAGAGACCCGCGGCGGCCATCGCCTGATTGTTGTCAGCGTCAAATGGGTTGAGCATGCCAACGAGCACACTGCCGGATTTCATTCCTGCGCGCTCGTCAGCCGACGGGGCTCTCACTTTGAGAACCATCTCCGCGCTGAATGCCTCGGCAGCAGAGACGATTTGTGCGCCGGCTGCGGAAAACGCCTCATCGGTAATGCTGGCGGCCACGCCTGCACCTGACTGGACGACCACCTGATGCGCGGCGGCGACAAGTTTTTTCACTGTCTCAGGCGTCGCGGCGATCCGCGTTTCACCCTGCCGCGTCTCGGCTGGAATGCCGATTTTCATGGGGGTTCTCCAAAAAAAATGAAGGTCGAATCTTACACGCAAATCAAAAAACAGAACAACCGTTCTTTTTCTGCAGCGCCAGTACCTCGTCGATGCTGAGTCTCAGGCGATTTTGTTGCTGAATTGGCTGCTGACTTGGTTGCTGGAGTCTGTGAGAGCTTATCCGTTTGAAACCATTTGAATTCGTTAACAAAGCCGTGAATTCTGCCTTTCAACGCAGCCTTTGGGGGAAGTTCATGCTTGATACGCCCCAAAAAGGATGCAGTCAGCAACGCTACGAAGGCTACGCACGTGCGGGTAAAATGCCGGGTCTTTTAAGGAAACCATGTCTACCTTCTGGAAACCCTCGGTCACTGTGGCGGCCATCATCGAACGCGAAGGCCGGTTTCTTCTCGTTGAAGAAGAAACCAGCGATGGTATTCGCTTCAATCAACCTGCCGGACATCTTGATCCAGGCGAGTCGCTGATCGACGCGGTTGGACGTGAGGCCCTGGAGGAAACTGCGTACGATTTCACGCCTGAATCGCTCGTCGGCATCTACATGTCCCGTTACCTGTCCAGCCGCACCGGCGAGGAGGTGACTTATCTGCGATTTGCTTTCGCCGGCGCACTGGGTAGCCAACATGATCGCCCCCTGGACGAGGGCATACTTCGCGCCGTCTGGATGACCCGGGAGGAGCTGCTCGCCTGCCAGGAAAAACATCGTAGTCCTCTGGTGATTCAATGCGTGGATGACTATCTGCAGGGTAAGCGTAGTCCTCTGTCGCTGCTTTACACTCATCCAAGCGTTACCGGCCACAGCTATGCGTAAGAGGGTCGTGCTGGGCATGTCGGGCGGCGTGGATTCGTCCGTCGCAGCCTGGCTACTCAAACAACAGGGGTATGAAGTCATCGGCCTGTTCATGAAGAACTGGGAAGACGATGACGATGACGAATACTGCTCGACCCGACAGGACTGGATCGACGCCGTTAGCGTCGCTGATGTGGTGGGCATCGATATCGAGGCTGTCAATTTTGCGTCGGAGTATAAGGATCGCGTGTTCGCCGAATTCCTGCGCGAGTACGAATCGGGCAGAACGCCCAACCCCGACGTACTGTGCAACGCCGAAATAAAATTCAAGGCATTTCTTGATCACGCGATGAGCCTGGGCGCAGACCTGATCGCTACCGGGCACTACGCTCGCGTGCGCGAGATCGATGGCCGGTTCGAACTGCTCAAAGCGGTAGACGCAAGCAAAGACCAAAGTTATTTTTTACACCGGCTTAACCAAGCGCAGCTCTCGCGCACGCTGTTTCCTCTCGGGGATCTGCACAAGACCGAGATTCGCAAGATTGCCGACAAACTTGAGCTGCCGAATGCACGTAAAAAGGATTCGACTGGCATTTGCTTCATCGGCGAGCGCCCCTTCCGCGAATTCCTCAACCGCTACCTGTCATTCCGACCCGGGCCGATGATGACCCCCGAGGGGCAGATCGTAGGCGAGCATGTTGGGCTGTCTTTCTACACCCTCGGTCAGCGGAAAGGCATCGGTCTGGGTGGCATGAAAAAGTCCGCCAGCGTCGATGGCCACCATGACGCCTGGTATGTGGCTCGCAAAGATGTGGCCAACAACATCCTGTATGTGGTGCAAGGACACGATCACCCTTGGCTGCTGTCGCACTCGCTGGAGGCTGGTCAGGTCAGTTGGGTCGCCGGTCACAACCCGCCTGAGGGCCCCGTCTCGGCCAAGACTCGTTACCGACAGTCGGATACCGTCTGCTTTCACCGCCCCTTGCCCGACGGCCAGTTCAGCCTGAATTTTCATGATGCTCAGTGGGCGATCACTCCCGGGCAAAGCGCCGTTCTGTATGACGGTGACGTTTGTCTTGGGGGAGGGATCATCGCCGCCAGCGGTACGAGCGCCGGCTGAACAGGCCGCCGATCCGGCTAAGACGTCAGCAGGATGTCGTCCCCACCCGGGATGCCGGTGAACGGCTTGGCCCAGCGCTTGCGCCCCCGCCTCCCTCAGATTTTCTCTGGGCGAATCGAACTAACGCCAAAGAACCCCTTGCCAAGCGCCCGAGAATCGCCAATAATCTAAACAAGAATTGTTCGCATTTACAAAAAGACAGCAATTCCAGGCCCGCCCCTCACTTCCTCGGATCGATTCCAACCATGATCGTTTGCATCTGTCACAACGTGTTGGACAAAGCCATACGGCAAGCGATTGCCTCAGGCGCAGGATCGCTGCATGAGGTCCGCAGCCAGCTCAATCTTGGCAGCTGCTGCGGGAAATGCCTTCCCTGCGCGCGGACGATCGTTCGAGAGTCGCTTGAAGACACCTCTCGCACGATCACCGAAGTTCGCCGCGAACCTGTGATCGCCTGAGCCTCCTTTGCGCCGCCGCGCTCTCGCGGTGTGATCGCTTTCACTTGCCGCACCATGGCAGCCCTCTTCGCACCTCACTCATCTCACTGAATCGTTCGCACTTTGCGAATGATTCGCAATCATTTTTCCAGAACGGAGTGATTAAAAAAGACCCGTGGCCTTTATCGCTGACTGATTGTCACCCAGCGATTCATTTTGCTGAGCCACGGCTATCACCGCTTTGCTAGCTCGGCATACAAACAGGGTTCAAAAAGCACCTCCCTGATTCATGGCTCATATACATTGAGTCGAATGACGCGGTAAGATTCGGTCTGTGCTGGACAATCCTGATTCACGACATTCAACACAGCGAGGTATTCATGAAGGGCGACCCGAACATCATCAAGCTGCTCAATGATCAGCTGACCAATGAGCTGACTGCAATCAATCAGTACTTCCTGCATGCGCGGATGTACAAGCACTGGGGTCTGGAAAAGCTGGGCAAGAAAGAATATGAAGAGTCTATTGGCGAGATGAAGCATGCCGATATCCTTATTGATCGCATCCTGATGCTAGAGGGACTTCCTAACCTTCAGGCGCTGCACAAGCTGATGATCGGCGAGAATACGCCCGAGATGCTCGACTGCGACCTGCAACTCGAAAAGATCTCACAGCAGACGCTGAAAGACGGCGTGGCTGCTTGTGAGGCCGGGCGCGACTATGTGTCGCGGGAGATTTTTCAGAAGATCCTCGATGACACTGAAGAGCATATCGACTGGATCGAAACCCAGAAGGATCTGATCGACAAGATCGGACTGCAAAACTATTTGCAATCCCAGATGAATGACGCGTGACCCCTCCCAACCGCTCTTGAACACCGTGCTGCCCGCGGCTCAGCAGAAGTTGACTCGGGCCGCGGTGATCACGCACATTTTCTGCAGATGACGTCCCAGGATCAAACAGCGGGAAATGTGTCTCGGAATGACTGGCGCTCCGAGAGTTTCTCGAAAAGACTCGCCAGGTTCGGATGATCGCCACGCCAGTCCATCTCTGGAAAACGGAAAGAGATCCAGCCTAGCGCCGACCCGACAGCGATATCGGCCAGCGTAATATGCGTGCCGACGCAGAATGGAGCCTCACCCAGACCGGACGCCATGGCCTTGATGCCCGTACGTATTTTGCCATGCTGACGCGCGACCCAGTCATCGCTGCGCTTTTCTTCAGGTCGCAGCAGGGTTTCAAGGCGAATCAGGATCCCTGCATCCAGCACACCGTCGGCCAGCGCCTCCCAACACTTGACACTGGCTCGCTCACGACCGGAGGCAGGAATCAATTTGCCTACGGGAGACATCGTGTCCAGATATTCCACAATCACGCGCGAATCGAACATCGCACCACCATCCTCCATGATCAGACAAGGTACCTTGCCTAGAGGATTGGCCTCGGCGATTGTCGAATCAGGCGACCACACGTCCTCAAGCACGAACTCGTACTCCAGCTTTTTCTCAGCCATGACAATCCGTACTTTACGCACATAGGGACTAGCGAGCGATCCAAGCAGTTTCATATTGATTCGACAATAATTCGAGGGACGCGGATTATAGCACTGGCAAATGACGACGCATCTCTCCGGCTGATGTATCGGCGAGATACCGGTTTATCAGATGGTAAAATCAAACGCTTCTCGATCAGTTGACCGCAGCACGCCTGCTCGTTTGCCATGCCGCTCCCCTCCCTTTCCGCCCTTTCTGCACTCTCGCCGCTCGACGGCCGCTATGCCGCCAAAACAGACTCACTACGCCCGATACTTTCCGAGTCGGGCTTCATGCACCACCGCGTGAAAGTAGAGATCGCTTGGCTGGTCGCTTTGTCGGAAGCGGGTTTTGCTGAACTGAAGCCTTTCTCGCCTGGGGCACGTGCGGTTCTGGAAAAACTGGCTGACGAATTTGGCGAGGCTGATGCAGAACGCATCAAGGCTATTGAGGCGGTCACGAATCATGATGTGAAAGCTGTCGAATACTGGATCAAGGAAAAAGTGCAACACCTGCCCGAGCTGATGGCAGCCTCCGAGTTCATTCACTTTGCTTGCACCTCTGAGGATATCAATAACACCTCGCACGGGATGATGCTCAAGGCGGCGCGTGATACGGTGTTGCTGCCGGCGATAGACAATGTGATTGCCCGACTGGCCGAGCTCGCCCACGCCAACGCTGGCGTGCCGATGATGTCGCGTACCCATGGCCAACCCGCCAGCCCGACAACGCTGGGTAAGGAAATGGCGAATGTCGTCGCGCGACTAAGACGTGCACGACAGCGTATCGCTGATGTCGAAATACTAGGAAAAATGAATGGTGCCGTAGGCAATTACAACGCACACCTTTCCGCTTACCCTGAATTCAACTGGCCAGCCTTCTCGCGCAAAGTGGTTGAAGAGCGTCTGGGGCTGACATTCAACCCCTACACCATACAGATTGAGCCTCACGACTATATTGCCGAGCTCTTCGATGCCATCGCGCGCACCAACACCATTCTGCTCGACCTGAATCGCGACATCTGGGGCTATATCTCGCTGGGCTTTTTCAAGCAAAAAACAAAAGCAGGCGAGATTGGGTCCTCAACCATGCCCCATAAAGTCAATCCAATTGACTTTGAAAATTCCGAAGGTAATCTGGGCATGGCGAATACCGTGCTCAAGCACATGGCTGAAAAACTTCCGATTTCTCGCTGGCAACGCGATCTGACTGACTCCACCGTGCTGCGCAACATCGGCGTCGGTTTCGGCTATGCGCTGCTGGCTTATGACAGCTGCTTACGCGGACTGAACAAACTGGAAGTGAATCACGCCCGCATGGCCGACGATCTTGACAATAACTGGGAAGTGCTGGCAGAGCCGGTGCAGACGGTGATGCGTCGTTTTGGTATTGAAAATCCTTACGAACAGCTCAAGGAACTCACGCGCGGCAAGGGCATATCTCGCGACGCCTTGCGGGAATTTATCAATGGACTGGCCATCCCTCAGGACGCGAAGAATGGCTTGCTGGAGATGACGCCGTCTTCGTATGTGGGGTTAGCGGAGAAGCTGGCGAAAGATATCTGACGTCCAGATTGGCAGCGATCGAGCCGGCCGAGGGCCGGCTTGTTCTTTTTTTCTCCCCGTGACTCAATGCCCTCGTGTTGGCAGAGGAGCACTGAGGACCATCAGTGCGGATGCGATGCGAACACTTGATCCAGCGAGGATGCGGTCAGAACAGCGTCCGTCCAACTGTCGAGTATGTTTTCTTCCGATTGAGCAAGACGGTCACGCACCCAATTGGGTAACTCACCAAAGCGTCGGGTTAGTTGTCTCTCCAGTAACTGAAGTTTTCCTTCGAGACGCCCCTGCCGTAGGCCCTGTTGCATGCCTTGCTGCATACCCTGCTGCATACCCTGCTGCATACCCTGCTGCATACCCTGCTGCATGCCCTGCTGCATGCCTTGCTGCATGCCTTGCTGCATGCCCTTCTGCAGGCCCTGCTGCATACCCTTCTGCATGCCCTCCTCAATCGCCAGTTGCTCTATCGACGTGATGTAAACCATCTTCGATTCCTCCTCCAGTGTGTTCAGATCCTGCCTCAGCTGAGTCTGCAAATCCTTGGGCAGTCGCATCA
>JACCDW011846592.1_pt1 | contig 80703 bp, 76 predicted proteins | sample 7449781 | NCBI WGS metagenome assembly JACCDW01 (sample SAMN15323449, study PRJNA562643) | freshwater metagenome | isolation source: river surface water | place: USA:Blue River Watershed | collected 2017-08-18
GGCCACACAGCTAAAAAAGACAAGGGATTTCGGCGAAGAAAGTTGACGATTTCCATCTTAGGTGGAAACTTGTCCAAGGAGACAGAACTGACATTGTAAGGAAAGAACTTAGGATCATGTTTATATCTTTCTTTTAAAACATCAAAACGTTCAGTACATACTTCAATACTAAACAACTTGGTATCTTTTCCATCTTTGCCTGTAATAAAGGCTTCTGTAGATCCATCACCTGAGCTCGCTCCGATTTCTAAAATAGTCTTTACATCTTCATGTCTAACAATATTAAATAGCAACTGATAAAACATATCATTTTTAATCTCAGGAGGAATAATATCCCATTTCACTTTTTCGGATTCTGTCATCTTCTCTATACCATAGTATTCTCTTAAGATAGTCTCTTCTTTATAAAATTGAATTATAGTTTGAGGCAGGTTTGGGGGTTACACTGCAGTTTAAGCAATAGAAATGTCAGAGGATTCACTCTGGGATGATTCACGTCTGGATAAGCCTGTGAAGATTATTAAGTATAATGTTCATACTCCTCTTCAAGGGCTTGGTGTGGATCGCGTGAAGGAAATCAGTCAAGGTTTGGCTCTGCCTTTTGCCTTCATGGCATATAATCTTCATGGAGATGTGAACATTGGAATGATGATTCGCACAGCGGTGATTCTGGGTGCATCCGATTTCTATCTGATTGGTCGCCGTCAATATGATCGCCGCACTGATGTTGGGTCTCGTCACTATATTAATCTTCATCGCCATAAGACCTGTGATAAGAAGTTCTTTGAAGACAACAAACTGCTCCCGATTGCTCTTGAACAAGGTGGACAGGCTCTGGAAGAGTTCTCTTTTCAGAAGTATTTTCCCGAAACGCTTCCTTCTGGATGGAAAGTCTGCTTCATTGCAGGGTCTGAATCTTACGGAATCCCTGCGTCTTTTCTGAAAGAGATTGGTGCGCCTATTCTCAGCATTGCTCAATATGGCGTGATTCGCTCACTCAATGTAAGTATCGCTTCTGGAATCTTGATGTATGAATACATGAAACAGTGGAGAGCAAGTGCAATGAACAGGCTTTAATACATACTCCAAAAAAAATATTTTTTTAGAATAGAAGATGTCAAGCGTAGGAATTACTTTTCAGAATGAAAATAAAAATTCTACAACTAAGTGGGGGTTAGTCAATCTACAAAGACCTTATACACCAGATGAAGAGGATTTTATATCAGAATATATAGAACAATCAAAAAAATTAGGTGCTCTTCAATATTATATTAACAGAACAGGAGAATCTGAAGGGATTGAACCAAGGGGTGTTAGTGCAGATAGTATAATAACATTTAGAACAGAATTAAGAAACATTGATGATTTCTTAATAAATAATTTTAATTACTTATATTTATTATCAAATTCTGTCGCAAACTATATAATTAATCAGATTTACATAGCGGATAAAAAAATAAATGAATTAGAAATGAGAAGCAGAATTATGCGTAGTGATTATCCAAGTCAATATGTTCCAGGAACAAAGTTTAATATTCCAAAAATGGGTGATGATATGAAACGAGGTAAAAAAGGTGAACAATGTCCTGGTAAGTTTTTACACCCTGGATATAGTCATTACTATACTGATACTAATTATTATCAAAGTAATCAGAGAGGCAAAAAAGTATATTCTGAATTACACTGTACTGAAAACTGTGCTCCTACAAGAGAAGTTTTTGCAACACAACTTACTTTTTTGATTAATGAGAAAAAACCTGATGAAGTGATTAAACAAATCGAAAGATGTATACGAATGCGTCAAAAAGATATTGATGATTTTGCTGCAAAAGGAAGTAAAGATAATGGTGAACATGCTCATGAAATTAAACGAATGATAAAATTACGCAATGATATTCTTCATATTGGTATTGAAAATATACGTACAATTTTATGGGATGAAAATTCCAAGAACTTTGGAATCGTGCGCAATCCACAGGCAGGCGGAAAACGCAGACAAACACGCAAAACCAGCCAAAAAAAGAGAAAACAGACTCGCCGCAGCCGCGCTTGAAAAATTTGAAAGAACTTTTTTTTATTTTACAGGGTATTCAGAAATGTGCATCATCACTGCCCAAGTTGACAAAGTTAGCGGAACCAACATCTTTGTGTGTGCACTTGATAGAGGTCGTCAAGTTGTTGTGTACAGCAATACAGTAGTTACTTCTGTACAAAACAATACTATGGTTTTACCTATTCCCAATCCTGATTCAGTGAAGTTCATTAATCTCAAAGACTACGAAGGATTCTTTAGTGATTGTGCCGCTTCTTTCTCCACTCCGCGCGATCACAACTATGGAATGCGCTCTGCGCTTTGTTCCATTAGTCCTAAAGAGTCTTCACTTCCAGTGTATGATGTTGGATCTTACAATATTAGTATTGTTCCTACTGTATCCGAGTTTAATCGCCTCAATCCTGATTATTTCACGATTGATCCCTATATTCCAGAAACTTTAGAGAAAAAATACGATTCCTCCTTTGGTTATCTTGTCTGTAAACTCCGCCGTGGTCAACACTCTTATCACCCTCTTGCTTATAGTCATCAAATCCATAAAGATCGCTTACTCTTTGTTCCCACTTATCATATTCACCCTGATGGAACCTATCCCCAGTCCCATGATGACCATGATGCGGATTGGGATCATTCCATCTATACAGTAGAAACGGATATGGAAGATGATGGTGCACGTCGTCAGTTTGACGGATGGGCTCTCAAATGGAATAAACTTCCTACGGAACTTCATTGGATTCAAAAACATCGTGGACACAAATGGACATGCCTTGGATACAAGAAAAATCGTGATATTTGGTTACGCAACTATCATGACTTTCATCCGCCTGCAAACCGAGTTCGCTACCAATATGGAGATGAAGAACGTACAGACTTTCAGTTCTTTGATAAAGCAGGTATTGCCAGACTTCAGCTCCATTTTAGAGGCAGCCATTAGTTCGCTTTCGGAAGATTGTCCACCAAGGTCAACAAAGCTGCATGTCCATATTTCGCACGGTAGGCATCCAAATAGGCTTTCAGTTCTCCAGGCTTTCCACATCCATCTAACAACACCTTTTTATTTTTATGATTGATGAATACATTTCCTTGTTTAATATCAATGGTCATTTGTTCATTTGACCAAAGATGACCTACAGCAGTAATGACTTGCGCAGGAGCCATGTTGGGATTTGCCGCTTTCACTTTGGGATGCATTTCCTTCAAAAACTTAATGTATTCATTCTTGTTTTCTTGTGGTTCAGGGGCAGGAGTAGGAGGTGTTGACTGAAGAACAGGAGAAGGGGGAAGAGGAATCGTGGAGGATTGAAGTAAGGAATCATGTACAGAAATAGTGGTTCCTGAAACATCGATTTGTGTAGGTGGTAAAGGAACTGATTCTTCTTCCTCCACATCTTCAACTTCGCGAAACAAGCGCAATGTAGAATCTGCTGCTAAACGTCCAGGGTGATGAGGGAATCCATCCTTTGTCTTTTCTAAACAATAAGGTTCCTTTACCATTGCTTTCAGCCATTCAGGTTCAGGACCAGGTTCCACAATGGCTGTCCCATAAGCATACACCACACAGTTCACTTTGGATAGAACATTTTCAATATGCGCAATATTTTCAGGACCCCTTGCTTCCTCTAAGGGCAATCCACGAAGATGTTCTTTTACAGTATCAACATAGGCATACAGGTTCACAATATACAATCCACCATAGCCAAACTTTTTTGCAAACTCAATACAACGATTGGTTGTGGGATCATCATCTGTCACATTGGCAACAGAAGGATTTAACATGATAAATGCTACTTTGTCAAGACTTGGCTCCCACATTCGATAAAGTTGATAGCGATACTTTTTATCATCTGAAAAGACTGCACTTTGTTCTTTGATCCATCCACCATTTTCAAACGGCGTAACCCTTCCCAGTTTGAAATAGGCTTTGGGTTTGTCATATTCCAACGGATCGACTCCACAACAGTCAGGATATTTCATACACAAAACACGATGATTTCCATTATGATCTGTTACACTTTTTTCATCTCTGACCCAACGCAATCCATTAGGAATATACCAGGGACGACTGCTATACACTTCGCTGACTGTTGAATCAGCGAGTTCACATCCACAGTATCGGCATGTGCTTGCTTGATCTAACGTAATACGAATGCGTAATCCATCACCTTTAATGAGCATTTTATCTATGTTCAGTAAAGTTGGTTTAGGCTTCAACATTTATTGCTTATTTTTAATGGGAGCAAGAACAAGCTTGACTTCACCAAGGTTGGCAACGGTATACTTGAGGATCAAAGGATAATCATTCTTGAGATAGAGTTCAATAGAAGGACAAAGAGAAGTACACTTGGTAAAGAGAACTAAATGCTTGAGCTGGAAAATACCCTGCACAATCTCATTGGTAGCATTGGCACCTTTCTGTACTTTCATGGTGCTGTTGTTTTCACTGATGATGGTTTCTTGTTCAGCAAAATCACCCACACACTTAAAGATTAAATCGCTGCCGCTGGAGGTGACTTCTACATCCAACTTCTCACCAAGAGCATTCATATCACGACAGATCTTCTGAAGATCCAAAGAAGGCATATGAATAATACTGGTAAAGTTGAGACTGGGGATTTGGATATCTTCTACGTCAGTGTCAAACAACTTCAAGTAGTACGTGGTCACAGTGGATTTCTCAGAGTTTTCCATGCGGATTCCAAGCTTGTTGGGATTGGACGCAGGAAGATACAAGGTCAAAGAATCACTATTTCCCATGGTTTTGATGAGTTTGAACAAATAGATCATGTTTACTCCCAAAACGTGCTTCACTGGGCAGAAGTAGTTTTCAAAACGATCCGCATGAAGACGAAGATAGACGAGAACTGTGTGAGTTTCATCCACAGCCATAACCTTAATCCCCTGAGAGTCAAACTCCAAGTTGGCTTCGGTTAAAATCTCCTTGAGGGCTTCAATCAAGGTACGAAAAGCACCAGACTGTACTGTTTTAATCTCAAAAAGGTTGCCATTGGCATTTGTTTTTGTTCCGTTTGCTTGCGTAACTATAGTATTCATAGCGAGGCTCATGGAAAGAAATGTGTATTCTGCTTTAGATGTCGGAGGCTTTTTTTTTCCTTTTCCCGCTTGTTTAGGTCTCTTGCTTTTGACCAGGGTATTTCTTTGAAAGTTCTTCTAATCTCGCTTTGAATTTAGCTAACTTTCCAGGATCCACAGGCATGAGCCCCATGGGAGGTCTATGAGGAGGTTGTGCTACAAGAGGTTTGGGTGGAAGCATAGGAACATCTTCCCGCTGTTGTACTTGAGGTTCCTCTTTTGGTTTTTGCACTTCAGTGACAATACGCGCTGGAGGTGGAGGAGGTAGTTGACGAGGAGGCGGTGGTGGAAGCTTGACCTCTTCTGGTTCTTCTTTAGAATCCGAGGCTTCTCTTTCTTGACGTTCCTTTTCCAGTTTTGCTACACGAATCTCTGTTTGTTTTACGCGACCTTCAAAGTCATTTAAATAAGGACGAATATTTTCACCATCCTTCATCATTTTAGCTAAGACTGAAATCTCGGCAATCGTTGGAGGACCAATCTTTTCTAACATTTTCTTTGCACCACTTTGATATCCTTCCCATTCTTCTCTTCCTTTTCTGGGTTTGGGTACACGAGGGGGGCGACGAGGGCGTTCATCTTCTTTGAACTCTTCCTCTGTTTCACTCATTTCTTTGGATTCTGCACGATCTCTATGCTTGGGAACAAAATCAGGTCGTTGACGAAAGTCTTCAAGAAACTTATTGATTCCCACTTCATCTTTTGTTCTCTTTAACGATGCATAATGCATGACATTTCCTCTAATCATTTTCTTTCCCATTGCTCTGAGTTCATCTTTGGCTTCTTGACGGATTTCCTGCCAAGGACGATCATTGAAAACAGGTTTGGGCTTGGGTGCCTTAGGAATAGCCTTTTCCGCTTGTTCAATCTCTTTTTTGATTCGCTTTTCCTCCTTTTCTTGCTCAGAAGCAGCCTTCTTTTCTTTGGCGGCTTGATACCGTTGGCGAAACTGTTCAACATAGACTTCAGCGTCTCCTGCTTTCCCTTTTCGTCCTGTACGCAATGCGGCTAAATGAGTAATCTCAGCACCAGTTGGTTCTCCATATTTTTTGAGTTCTTTTTTGGCTTGACGTTGATTGTATTCCCATTCATTTAATCGCGTCGCAAAGCGTGGTCTTTGTGCTTGCCCTTCAACGCCTTTGTTTTCCTGAAACTCTGCGAGAACTGCCGCAGTGTTTTTTTTTTCCTTCAGTGCTTTAGCAACTTTATTAATCCATTTACCATTGACTTTTCCTGGAGCTAAGCCTTCAAGCATACCTCTGGCTTGTTGACGATAGGCTTCCCATTCTTCTCCATTTCCTCCACGTTGTTTTCTTGTTTTACGATTTGACCAAAGACGATATCCTGCGGTTACTGCTAAAGGAGTGAGATAGGCTCCATTTTGAACAAGATTAGACATTATGCTTGGAGTGAATCCGCCTTTCTGAGCAATCTCAGGACGAGCAATCATTCCATTGCTGTATAAGATTGGAGCACCAGGAAGAGCTGCAGGTTCAGGATAGTTGACATTTGTATAAGAAAGAGGCTGTGCTCCTCCTTGTTGAGGTCTTTGAATGATTAAAGGAGTTCCTTGTTGGGTGTAAGGAACCCATTGACCAATATCTGTATAGACCATTTGTGCTCCACCACTCTGCATTGGAATCTCAGGGCGAGCGATCATTCCATTGCTGTATAAAATAGGTGCACCTGGAAGGGCAGCAGGTTCAGGATAATAAGGATTTGTATAAGACAAAGGTTGTCCACCCTTTTGATTTCTTTTTCGTTTCCGAGTTTCCATTCCTATTTTCATCACAGGTAAAAAATTGATCCCAAAGGGTGGGGTACATGTTTAATAAACCAAACTATGACAAGCGCTGAACAATACAAACGTCTCTCTCTTCGTGAACATATCCTTGAGTTACCTGATACGTATATCGGGTCCGTGGAAACTCATGAAGAATCCTGCTGGGTATTTGACCCTGAAAAGCAGAAAATGATGTATCGTAAAACAGCATTCAATCCGGGATTTTACAAGATCTTTGATGAAATCATTGTCAATGCCCGGGATGCTCTTGTACGATCACAGATTGATACAAAAAACCGTCAAGCTATCAAATCCATTGCTGTATCTGCTGCTAAAAACGCAGATGGAGTCTTTGAGATTTCAGTGGAAAATGATGGTGATGGTATTCCTATTGAAATGCATACTGAAACGAATGTCTATGCTCCTGAACTTATCTTTGGTCATCTACTCACCAGTGAAAACTACAACAAAGGTGAAGAGAAGATCGTGGGTGGTAAAAACGGGTATGGTGCAAAACTCGCCAATATCTACAGTAACAAGTTCGTAGTAGAAACGCGCGATACCAAAACGGGACAAAAGTACTCTCAGACTTGGACGGAAAACATGTCCAAATGTTCCAAAGCCAGCATCCGTGCTGATAAAGCCGCGAAAGGATTTGTCCGTATTAGTTTCCAACCTGATCTCAAACGCTTTGTCAATCTGAATGTGGATGAAATGCTTCATATCTTTCATACGCGTACCATTGAACTGGCTGCTCTTGCTGGAAAAGGTGTAAAAGTCAGTTGGAATGGTGCTCATATCAGCACAGATAACTTTGAAAAGTTTGTTCATCTCTTCACACGAGACTCAGCCAGTCTTGCCTATGAAAAGTGTGGTGATCGTTGGGAAGTTGCTGCTGTTCTTACTCGTACTCTCTTTGCTGATGATGAAAGTCCTGATGAAAAACACGTGAGTTTCGTCAATGGTATCCATACACGTCGCGGTGGTAAACACGTAGAAACTGTTGTTCGCCATGTGCTTGGTGATTTCTGTGAAGTTGCCAAAAAGAAAAAGGTGGATGTGAAACCTTCACAACTCAAAGATTCTGTCATCTTCTTTGTGAATGCTACGATTGTGAATCCTTCCTTTGATTCGCAAACGAAAGATACACTCAATACTCCAGCCAACAAGTTTGGTAGCCAGTTCCGCACCAATGGAAAACTTGTGGAGACGTTGATGAAGATTGGTTTACTGGAAGAAGCCCAAAATATCTTGGATGCAAAAGCCGTCAAAGATGCTAAGAAAACGGATGGAAGTAAAAAACGTACGATTCGCGGTCTTCCTAAACTGGAAGATGCTCTCTGGGCAGGGACAGCCAAATCTCCTGAATGTACACTCATCCTTACAGAAGGAGATTCAGCTGCTACCAGTGCGATTACTGGTCTCAAAGTGGTTGGTCGTGAAAAGTGGGGTGTTTTCCCTCTCCGAGGTAAACTTCTCAACGTGAAAGATATCAGTCAAGAAAAGTTCAATAAAAATGAAGAACTCACGAACATTAAGAAAATCTTGGGTCTTGAACAAGGAAAAGTCTATAAAGATCTCAAAAGTCTTCGTTATGGTCGTGTCATGGTCATGGCAGATCAAGATTTGGATGGGTCACACATCAAAGGTTTGCTCATGAATCTCTTTCATACTGAGTGGCCTTCCTTGATGCAAAATGGATTTCTCTGCTCACTTGCTACTCCTCTCCTCAAAGCCTCCAAGCGCAGTGAAGTGAAATCATTCTATAGTGCACAAGAGTTTGATAGTTGGAAAGCCTCTTTGGGCGAAGATGGTCTCAAAGGGTGGACGCTCAAATATTACAAAGGGTTGGGTACAAGTACTCCTGCAGAAGCTCGTGAATGGTTTGAACATCTCCATGAACTCAAATACAAATGGGATGAAGAAACGGATGAAACGATCAGTCTCGCCTTCCATAAAAAGCGTACAGATGATCGTAAACGTTGGTTAGCTAACTATGATCCTGCTCGCTCCCTTACAGCAGACAAAGAAGGAAATATTCCTTACTCCAAGTTCATCCACAATGAACTCATTCATTTCAGCAATGCGGACAATATTCGTTCTCTTCCACATTTGATGGATGGTCTCAAACCTTCTCAACGTAAAATCATTTATGGTTGTCTCAAACGTAACCTTAAACAGGAAATCCGTGTAGCGCAGTTGGCAGGCTATGTCAGTGAACATGCAGCCTATCACCACGGTGAAGCCAGTCTCAACTCCACTATTGTGGGAATGGCGCAGAACTTTGTGGGAAGCAACAATATCAATCTCTTAACTCCAGTGGGACAGTTTGGGTCTCGTCTCATGGGTGGAAAAGATGCTGCTTCGCCGCGTTATATTCATACACACATGGAAACTATTATGGAAACCCTCTTTCGCAAGGAAGACTTGCCTATTCTCAAATACACAGAAGATGATGGGCTTGAAGTTGAACCTGAAACCTATCTTCCTGTCCTTCCGCTCCTCTTAGTCAACGGTTGCGTAGGTATTGGTACAGGATTTAGTACAGATATCCCTCCATTCAATCCCGATGATATCTTACGTCTCTTACGTGATCGCCTTGAAGGACGTGAAAAGAGTCTCACTGGCAAACAGTTGGTTCCTTGGTGGTTTGGTTTCAAAGGATCCGTTCGTCGTGTGGATGATCTAACGTATGCGACACAAGGTATGTACTCTCTCAATGATGAAAAATGTACAGTAACGATTACTGAACTTCCTGTAGGAACATGGACAAAAGATTACAAAGCCTTCTTGGATGAACTTTGTAATGAAGAAATGAATGGTCGTCCTTTCCTCAAAAGTTTTGACGATCTCTACAACGACTTGGATATCAAGTTTGTCTTGTACTTGGACAGTGATTATTATGAAGATGTCAAAGCCGATCCTGAAGACTTTGTGAAAAAGTTCAAGCTGAGCACACAATGGAAACTCACCAACATGAACTGCTTTGATACCCAACTCAAAATCGTAAAATACAACAATGCAGGTGATATCTTGGAAGCCTACTATGGTCCTCGTTTGACTGCTTATGAAACCCGCCGTCTCAAGGAAATGGAACGTCTTGAACGTCATATGCTTGAATGCGATGCAAAATCACGATTCCTCCGTTTAGTTCTTGATGGAACGATTGACCTCCGTCGCAAAGAAGATGAGGAGATCGTGGCTATCATGAAGACTCATCAACTTCCAGCCCTCTCCAAAGAGGATGATGATGACGTTGATGCCTATGATTACTTACTCCGTCTTCGTATTGATCGTGTGAAAGCTGCGGCTATCAAAGAGATAGAACAAGCTTTGGTAGCATCACGTATTGCTTACGAAACGTTACGTGATACCACTGCATCAGCACTCTGGTTGGCTGATCTCAATGAGTTTGAAGGTGCCTGGCGCGCAATGAAAGCTCACCGTGAACAAGTCTTGGCTGGGGCTTCTGTTGGTGCTGCAGCTGCTGCCAAGAAGCGCAAACTCAAAGTGGCTGTGAATGCTTAGACAAAGTTATTGAAGGGCATAGACTTTGTACCTGCGCTGCTCAAGTTCATCTCACGAGCAAGAGGTACAGGCATATGACTGATATCATTGATATAATAATGGTAATGATCCACTGCGCTTAAAATGTGAGGAACAGACCAATCTAAGACCTTTCGGTTCAATTCATTGATTTGTCCTTGTACATCAAACGGTGCATTGCGACCATACTGGAGATAAAGTGCACGCATAATGATTTTTAATTCATCCACAGATTGATCATCAATCACGTATCCTTTGGGTTGACTTTTTTCATAGACTTCTCTGCGGATTCCATTTTGAATTATTTGAATGTTTTCCGGACTAAAAAATCCAGAACTTACCGGATTGGTTTCCCAGTTTCCACGAATCATATCTGCTTCAAAACCTTTTTCAGCTTTCTTTTCATAACCATATCCGGGAAAGTTCTCAGGTGCAGGTCTTCCAGCACTGGATCTATCTGTAAAAACTACACGACCATTCTGTCCATTCATACCATATGGATTTGTTAAAGGGAGTTCAAAATCGGGTTTGATTCCTTCGGCCATCTTCTACTTCTTCGTCTTCATAAAAATATTTTCTAAGCTACCGGTATAGAACGAAATGACTTCCATTGGTGCTGATATTAAGCAGATCCCTAATGATGCTCGCTTCTTTGTTCCTGTATCATCTTTGTTATACCGTGGTGCCATCAACGCCAGAAACGCCACCACTGGTGCTCTTACTCAGGCTGTTTGGCTCGTAAACGACTTCACCACGGATAAGTCTCCTGCTCCTTCTGGTGGTGCTGGTAACGGTTCTTCTTTCACCTCTTCCCTCGTTGGTCCTGGTGCTGGTCGCCTCAAAGATTTGGGCAAGACCTACATCTCTGCCTCTCGTGCTTTCCGTAAAGTCCAACTTGTATGGTACGGTACTGGTGCTCCTTCCACTTTCGGTGTAAACGGTCAATCTGCCACATCTCCCGATTCTGATTACCTCACTGGTTACATTGAACTCGGTTGGGAAGGTAACGGTATCCCTGCCCCTGTTGCTCGCATGGGTCCTTAAACATCTTCTTATTTCATATTCAAACCTCCTTTTTTCTGAATTTCTAAATCTTGAAAAAAAGAGCCAATTGTAGAATGGACTTCGCATTGATTGCATATATATTGTTCTCCTTTATCGTCGGTGTTGGAGGAACATACCAGATTATTCAACTTCAAAAACCTATTTCTGCTACACTGTACTTAGTAGGTGCTATACTTGTTTTAGTTTTCTTTGGTCTCCGGTGGTTTACCGGTGAATCCTTCAAGTTAGGACGTTTAAATCCTGATAAATGGCCTCCTGTCGTCAATCTTTGCCCTGACTTTTTAACACTCTATGAACGTACAAAGGATGGTGTCAAAGAAAAGGTTTGCGTAGATTTAGTCGGTATTGCTCCTGCTGGTGGTATTCGTAAACTCATCTCTCCAGATCAAACCACTGGACAAAATGCTGATAACTATATCTTCAAACTCCATGCCGATAAAAGTGGAAAGAAACGTACAGATGCCTTATGTTTAGAATGCAAAAACAAGAAGGTCACCTGGGAAGGCATATATGATGGTGCTACTTGCTTATCTACTGGAGTCGCCCCTGGTGGAGATGCGGAATCTTCAGAATGCCCAGCCGCAAATCCTGATGAATAAACCTTAAGAAATACTGTTTCCTTTTTCAACAGATGTGGAGTCCTACCCCTATTGAAAAAACAATCTGTTTGCACCCTGAAGTGGAAGAAAAACTCAATCAATGGATACAGCATCCAACGCATCCTGCTGTCCTTTTGTACGGTGAACCAGGAGTTGGGAAAACGACCTTAGCCCATCGTGTCTTACGAAATGCCAATCTAAAAGTCATAGAGTTTAATGCCAGTCATACACGCAGTGGTACATCCTTTCGTAAGATTCTATTGCCTTTGTTGCACCAAGGCGGTGTGATTCAAATGATGGAATCTGGAAAACGCGGTGGCATTGGTATCATCTTGGATGAGATTGATGGGTTGAGTCAAGGAGAAAAAGGTGGATTAAAAGAGCTCTTGGATTTCCTACGCAACTGGAGTCATGAGACCCAAACAACTCCTGTTATTTTGATTAGCAATACATTGGATAGCCGAAATCTTATACAGATTTCTAAACTCTGTATTACGATTCAAATGAAAGAAGCTGATCGTGCATGTGTGGAACGCTGGTTAGGTCATACCCTTACGGAAGATGATCCTTTAAAGAAAGTCAATGGAGATCTTCGTATTCTTCAGCGTCAGATTGCTGGTTTGGAACAACCGATGGAAGTGATTGATATTCCTGAAGGAATCTTGCCGATTTCCTGGTGGTCTTTATGGACAGAATGGGATCCCTTGTTTGATTTAGATATTGATAGCCATGAAGCCAATCTGGCTGGTTTAGTCTTTATAGAAAATCTCAATGATCGTATTCAAGCCGTCAAAGGAAATACCAATGAAGCCTGGAAAGAATATTTGCATATTTATTCAGGTTACTGTAAAAGCGATCGCGCTGACTTTTGGGCTTTCTTTCACCAATGTTGGAATCTTTTGCCCTTATCCCAGCACATTAAACTCAAGATTCCCAGTTTGTTGTTAAACTATTCTTGTCATTTTGAGGAAGAAGATATGAAAGGAAAAATGCCCAAGCCTGATGCTTTGCGGTATACGCCAGTGTTAACCAAACAATCAGCTATGTTTAACTCGTGGCGTTTCTTATGTGAAATCAGTGATCCGGAAGATATTCCTATCCGAATCGTCCCGAGTTTGTGTCATCTTGAAGCACAAAAGCCAGGGCAAAAACCTGATCGTCAGCGTCGTTTAAAAAATATTGCGTTGGATAGTCTTTTATGAGCGTCTGTTTTTACGTGTAGCGTTCTTTGGTTTTTCAGGTTTTTTTAAGCGCCCAACACGAGCTCCTGTTGCTTTAGAAGCATTACGATCCTCTTTTACTCTTTGAATGTGAGCATTAATAGCAGCTTGACGAGCATTATTCGTCAAATTTTTGTTACGCATTAGTCTGGCAATAGGATTGTGTTCAGGAGGAGTAGATTTGATACTTAGTTTAGCATTTATCAAGGCTTTGGCTGCTTTCATATTTTCTTTGTAGGTTTTTTCATTTTTGCTGACTGTGGTGCGCTTTTTCTTAGGTTTCTTTTCAGGCTTATTCTTTTTCGTGGCAGCTGCGGCAGCATTCTTTTCAGCGCGCTGTTTGCGGATAACTTCAATGTGATCATCAATATCACCTACGCGCTCTTTTTCACTATTGTACTTTTTACGTAAATAAGTTACAATAGGATTGTATTCCTTGGGTTTGGAGTTAATGCCCAATGCATTATTTAACATGCTTTTGGCTATTTTTTGGTTCTCTTTGCGTTGAAGAGTCTTTGCGCTGGGGGCTTTCTTGGTTTTATTCTTTCCTTTGTTATTTGCGGTATTGTTTGCGGCTTTGACAGTTGTGTTGTTTGCATTTTTATTTTTATTGTTGTTATTGTTGTTATTATTAGCTACAGTGCTTGGAGATGAAACAGGGGAGTTGTTATTTTTAACACTCGCAGGGCTACCATTTAGTTCAAGATTATTATTATTGTTAGGCATTTCTACTTATTCTCCATATTTTATCCGTACGCATTTAGAAAAGATATAGAATATCTTCTGTAAATGAAACTTTTTAAATGTATTTAATGAGACTGATGCGTATCCGTGATTTCATCGGGGTGAAGTAAACGGATTAAATGAAGAGGACCTTTGCGTCCCATTCTGTAAGCACGACCAAGAATCTGTTTTTCTTCTTCATGGTTCATCGCGTGGAGTAAAATCACGTGAGTGGCTTCCGTAATGTTCATTCCTGCCCCTGCCATTAATGAGTTGAGAAGCAAGACACGAACATCACCTTTGCGAAAAGATGCCAAAGTATTATTAATTACATCTTTATTGCCATGTACTTGGGCAGGACGTATATTTTCAGCTGCTAAATCTTGACTAATCGCATTCAAAGGATTGTCAAAACGACTAAAGATTAAAAACCGAGCATCTTTATTTTCCGCTAAGGTTTCACGAATAAGTTTCAAAAGTTGCTCTGTTTTCTTCAATGGCACTGAAGAGTTATCCTTTGTTTCTTTCTGTTTTGTTACAGGCTGTTCTGATGTTAAGCTACGAAGTTGATTGGGATAAATCACTGCGCGACAAAGAGGGCATGTATTTGCACGTGTCAAACTTGTTAAAATACAAGCCGCACAGAATATACGATGACAACAGTTATTAATGACTGCACTTTGTGGTTCATCAAAACAAATAGGACAGATTTCTTCTTTATAGTTTTCAATACGCTCACGAAGATTTTTGATTTGTTCACGCAAGCCATCCATTTTCTGTTTTAAATGTGTCAACGCGTGTTCCTTGGCTTGTGTGCTTGAATATTCAATGGAGTTTTTAAAATCATAGGTCTTTTGAAGGCGATCCAGTTCTTTGATACGGTTTTCGGTAACGGCTTGGACAAGTGAAACTTGATCTTCTGATTTCACTCCCAATAAATCTAAGGCTCCTGAATAATCGCCTGCATGCAAGAGTTGACGAACTTCAGGTGAAATAGCATTCGCAACTACACGATGAGCAACAGATGGACGACACATTATAGTATGAGTATAGAGAGGAGGTAAAGAAATAGATTCCTCTACAAAGTTATCTCTACAACGGACAACTAATCTTCCACGATGCATATTGTTATTGGAAACATAAAAGCGGAAATAGGGTAAACTTACCATATGATAATGTTGCTGAATATACATATATCCAGGATAATCACGATGTCTCCATGAGTTAATATGATGGACTAACTGAGGATCAAAGTTACCATTTTGAAAAAACTGCATATTGTTCTGGGAAAAATAAAGAGTGGTGTTGGGAAACAACAAGTTAGGCCAACTTGCTGAAATCAACCATACAAACTTTGTACGCGGTAGATATTGTGTAGAGGGTATAGCCAATGTATCAGCCTCATCAAAAAATACACGTTTCCAAGATATATTTTGTTGATATGCTTCGGATGCCAGTTTTCCATACAAGGTATTGCTAACCAAAATAACATCTTTATTGAATATATTTTCTTTTGCCCATTTTGCCCTATCTATATAGGTTTTATTTTTGACTCCGTAAAAAGAAAGTGTTGTTTGATCATTGATATATTTTTCCCATTGTTTGTACAAAGTGTGAGGTACAACGATTAAGCATCCAGCATTACTGCAATCTTTATACATATCCATTTCTTCAGTAGAATAGATGCATGTATTGCTTTGTTCTGTAAGTTTTCTAAATTTATGGATGGAATCTTCTTTTTTCAAGTTGGAAATATGACCCAAGACCATTAAACTTTTTCCAACACCAACAGAATCTCCCAATATAGCAAAACTACTAAATAACATCGCTCCTGATGCATCAAATCCTTGATTTAACTGAACTTCTTTTTGTTTCATTTCTTCCAAGACAGCGCGTTGATGGCTATACAACTGTACCTTGATATTGGGTGGTTGTTCATGTAAAGCCGATTCCTTTGTTAAAGAATATTTGAATCCATCGTTAAAAATATTCAAAGATCGTAGCGAGTTGGAATAAGACATTCTGTTGTTGTCCTATCTCAAAGAACTTTAGGCATTCATATAAAAATCGCGAAGGGCTTTGTTTTTAATAAATGCTTTTATTTCCATCGTTGTTTTGCGTATGACAGGGTGCTGTTGACCATTTTTTCTCATCTCTTCTTCTTGGTCACGCATAGATTTTTTATCAAAGGTATTTTCAGAATGACTCATGACCAACATGACTTTAAAAGGATCTGAAAGTTGAATCATAGGATTTACATAGTTTTCCAAGAAAGATCGTTCTTCTGCGTGTGTTACATTTTCATCATACCTATGTTTGCTAGAATATGAAGATTTCCATGCCATAGTACCATTCGTGGCATGTTTTTCATTGTAAGGACCAAGACGATAGATTTGATGAATATCAGTATAATACATATAGATTTCTGAAGACCCTGCCAACTCAATCTTGGGATTTTTCTTAAAGGATTTTACAACATAATCTACGCGTTCAGGAGGATAATAATCATCATCGTCCATTGCCACAATGATTTCACCTTTAGCTTCATCATTCAAACGATTGCGCTTTGCACCAATATTGAGCTTCTCATCCAAGGAAATGTAGCGAATATTAGGAATCGTTTTTGCGGCTTCTGCAAATAAATCTCCTACTTTATCTTGTCCATCGTCCAAAATAATCCATTCCATGCGCTTGAGCGGGTAGGTTTGGGCTTTATAGCATTCAATCGTATAAGGAATAAAGCGGCGGCGATTGTATGTTGGCGTTACAACGGTCACAAAGGGGAAGTTGATTTCTTCTTGAGATTTCTTAGGAACAACGGAAGTGCCTGAGATATCTTGTTGAGATTGCGTTTGCTGTTTTTGCGCCGATTTTTTACCCATTTCTTTGAATATCTTTAGTCTTGTATGTTTAAGCATTTACACGAAGAGAGTTAAGTTTGGGTAAACTTTGCTCCACAGCTTCTTTTGTTTCAGCCGTGAGATTTTTAAGATTTTCTGCTACTGTTTCTGCTTGTTGCCCAATAGTGCCTAATGTAGAAGCATCAAATGTTTTTCCAACAAGTTCAGCAGATTGAGTCATAAAGTCCACTAAAAGATCTCTTGCTGATTTATCTTCACTGTAGGCAAATGGAAACAAAAAGATTTTACCCAATGTTGTTTCTGCCTTCATCGTTGTCACAGGAAGCAATGTATATATTTTGGGAGATTGATCTTTGAACCATAAATAAATATAATAGAAGACTAATATTGGAGCAAATAGAGCTCCATAAATAAAATATAATACACGATAGGCAGGTTCTCGTCCGATGGCTTGATTGGCTGCCATCATACCAATAACTATACAAAACGTAATGTAGAATAAACTACTAATGACTTTACTGGCTGTACCACTTACTTTCTTCACAAACCTCTGAGCACTAAACTTCTTTTCTTCTTCTTTTTTGATTTCCTCTGATTGCGTTTCAAGAGTTTTAAGATCGGCTTCAAACTTTTGAGGATTCTGAAAAGCATTTTGGATAAGAATCTGTTGCTGCTCCCAGATTCCTCTGGGTTTAGAAAAAGCTTCTAACTCAGCAGTAAACTTATCCAAGAAAACCTTGAGTTCACTAAACTTAGGATTTTTATTCACGATTTCATTGTTGGCTTTGAGTTTTTCATAAAACTCTGTGTATTTTCTTCTATCTTCAGCATTGAGTTGTTTCTTTTGTTCAAACTGATTCTGCATAAAGACCATTACTTTCTCAAAACAGTTTGAAACATATAAATACTGATTAATCAAAAAAATCTCTTGAGACTTCTTTACAATGTCATCTTTTTTGGCTTTAAAGTTCACTTCACTTTCCTCTGGATGATCTTTTAACCATTTTCGGTTTTCTTTTAAAAAGGCATCCAAAGTATCCAAGGTCCATTTGGGAGTTAGAGGTTTGGATGATAGGTTCAAAAACGTTTTTTCCGTTTCATCCAAAAAAGCACCGATTTCTTTGGCTACTTTGTTTGCTCCTTCTCTTTCAGCAGCCATGGCTTTTTCTGCCTCGGGATTGTAAGTGGCAGATCGTACACTTTGTGTTAAAGAAGATGTCAAACTCATTCCTACTTTAGCGTATGTTTTCATAAAGATTGAACCGCACACATTTAGTAGTTTTGAATCTCTTTGAGCCAGTTCATTTTGATGTGAGGTTCAATGATTTTATAGGCTTCTTTATTTATCTTTTCTACTGAAGGATTGGATTCCAGTAAAGAAACAAGATCGTTGCTATCCTTGACAACAAAACAGTTTTTGCCTGCTTGAAAAGGAGTATTAAATCCTTCTACCCATTTTTCATTGATAATCAAAGCAGACTTCTGATAAATGGCTTCTAAGAAGGTATATTGTGTACCGCCACCATCATTTTTAATAATACTCATGTCTACAACGTATTTAGCATTCTTTAAGATATCAGATAACTCTTCAAAACTCTTTTCAAATGCTCCTTTGTAATATTTTTGAAAGTTCATGTTTTTAAGTTTGTGGAAAACGTACAGACGATTATGTGCTCCATATATCTGAATAGGATTATTCAGTTCTTTATTAGCTCTTAAAATAATGTCTGTATGTTTATCAAAATCAATGCGTGAAATACTCACTGCATCTTTAGGATTGGATTCTTTTTCAAATTTATATTCAAAAAAAGGATGGCGCAAAAATAGACTGGATAGGTTGAGTTTTTCTTTAAGATATTTTTGTACAGATTCACGTATAGTAATAATCTTAAATCGTTTGAGTTCGTCTACCAAAGGCTGTGTGGATTTGTTAGTCACTTCAGTAGGATCGTGAATCACAATGTATGTTCCATTCGGGAACTTTTTAAGAGAATCATAACATGTTTTATCAACGGCAGTAATGAGGATCTTTCCATCAGGTAAATCATTCTCTGAGCGATTCTGATATTTAACTCCATAACCATAACTGCGATATGTAGGTTTTCCATCCTTTGATTTTTCTGTCTTTGTTCCAATCTTATACAATGGTAAGTTATGCTTTAATGCTAAATGTGCCGTAAAGGAAACCCATCCGCCATAGATAGGACGAGCCATATAGAATAAATGCAAATCATTATTGTATTGAGGAGGAGGTGTTTTATCAATATTCTCTGATACTTCTGCTGGCATTTCAGAAGCCACTTTTCTTGTCTTTGCCATTTTGGATACAGATCTCTTTTTGCGAGTTTCAGTCATCTTCTATTTACAGAGCATATTTCAATCCACCCATACCTCCATCCACAACAAAGAAGTTGATATTCTCAACATAAATATTGAGATCATACACATAGTTTGTGTTAAGAGGCAACGGGAAGAAATCTACCTCCACTTGGAAGTTTCGGATTAGACTTGTATTCAAAGACCCATTGGGTTGTAATGTTGGGCTGCTCAACGCAAAGTTATAGACAGGAATCATCTGAAGAGGTTTTCCAGTGAGTGTTTTCCATGGAGTGATTTTTGTAAAATAGGCAATCGGTTTTTCTTCCTGAATCTCATTTCCATCACACAAAATACGAAGCGCACGAATAATCTCCATTTGTCCTTGTGGGATGAAGATACCGCTGGAATAGGCTTGTACATTGATTTGGTTGACATTTGGTGTAGGAACATAAGGAGGTGCAGGAAACTGCCACCAGTTTGTAAAGTTCGCAAAATCATTTCTGTATTGAAGACTATCACTTCTTCTGGGTAAAAATAAAAGACGAGTAATGGGATTATGTGTCTGCAAATCCAAGAGTGATCGCGTATACAATCCTGAGAATGGATAGTTAGTGATTTGATTTAATAAATAAGATAAGGGTGTTGATGCAAAAATACGCTGTTCCTGTCCAGTTAGATAAACATAGGTTGTCTGCAGTCTTGGATTCAAGAACCATTGGTTAAGTGCTGGAAGAGAAGCTCCTATGTCTACAGCAAAGTTTCTCCAAGATCCACTCACATCATCACTGGAGACATAGTTAGGTTGATTTCTACGTATCAATGCCAAGGATTGATTGACGCGGTACTCAGGATTTACACGATACCCAGAGGCATCCAAGATAGTATAAATGTTTTGAATAGAGTTCAATGTAAGTTGTACTTCACATTCATGATACTGAAGTCCCACTAAAGGTAAAGCATTTTGGGTATGCTCAGTAAACCAAAAAGACAAAGGCACATGAATATCTTGTCCAAAAATGGAAGGACGATTGGTTTGTCCTCCAAAGGGTAATGTGTTATCGTAGAATACACTTGGATATCCTGTTTGATTTGTACCACCTGCCCATGTGCCGTTGGCTGGATCTGTGAGTTCTGGAGTATCACCAACAAGATCTTGCCACTTATTAAAGGCATCTACATCATAATCCACCAAGGCTTTGGCTAATAAATAAGCCCCATCAAACTCTTGAATCTTTTGACCTCCCACAAAAAACGCGGCATTCTGTATCAAAGCACATCCCAAATAACGTACCCATTGGTATTGATATTGAAATGCACGTTTCACATTAGGAGTAATATGCTTACTAAAGATATCAGGAACACGAAATGTAAAATACATATCTGTCACTAAATCTCCTACGCGTTGGATTTTGGCACGTATTTTTATGGGCTGATCATAAAAGAGTTCGTTAGGTCCATCCATGTTGGTTGTAACAGATTCCGTAAAGAAATGTGAATAGCGACGAAACGCTTTATAGAAATAAGTCAGTTGCGGGTTTCCGCTTAACAAGACATTTTGAGAGCCGTATGCGACGAGACCTAAAAAACCGCCTCCTGTCATTCTTCTTCTCTTGCTTTGGAAAGAGCAAAAGAACAAAAAATAAAATACGGGGATATGTTTTACGCTTCCGTTTTATTGTAAGAAGTTGTCCACCATTGATCTGCAAAATAAGGAGGTAACTCTTGTGTTGAAGACAACACCTTTTTGCTTGGACCCATGTTCATCAAACTTTGGATTTCAGTGTAGGAGAGAGCATAGCTGAAATAAGTAAGAGCACTCAAGTTTCCTTTGAAGACTCCACGAACTTCAAATGTTTCTTCTCCCAAAGATGGTGTCGTAGATCCTCGGATAGTAAAGTTTGTTTGGTTAAAAATAATCAAATCCTGGAAGTTTTGGTAAGGCATTCCACTTTCAAAGGTCATCTTCTTGGTAAGGTTACCATTAATGTAGACTTCCATGGAGTTGCGACGTACACTGACCACACAATGAAACCATTTGCTCACAGGAATATTTTCAACATCACAATACATGTAAGGATTATTGTAGGAGTTCATAAATATACGAAGAGTATTGGTATTACGCTTGACAAATACACCAGGACCCATCAAAGGCCAAGGACTCAAATATCCCTTGTAGAAAACATTTGCAAGTGTATCCGAGTTATTGAATGTAGCCGGATTTACATAGAGGTAAAAACTATAAGAAAACTCGGATCCTGTTCGTTCATTCACTGAAAACGGAATCTGCTTTCCTTGGGGATACTTTTTGATGTCTTGTTGGATGACGACTTGTTTATCTTCTGATGCTGCCGTAAAGGGAAAAAGTTCAAGATTTCTTCCTGTAACATTAGAAATAGCAGAATAGAAAAATTCCAAACTTAAGAAAAGAAAGAATAATGCGAAAACCGCAGCGAGTGCTAATAAAGTTTGTGATAGGAAACCATCACCCATCACAATGCTTTTCAAACCTGAGTTGCTATTGGTAGAACCTATAGTCTCCATTCTCTAAGAAATACCTATTTTAAAGTGTGATTGTGTTTTTTGTATATTTTACAGCCACTTCAGGAGTTTTGTAGGTTAATGTACCTTCCACGTTGAAGATATTCTTCAACCAGCCAGCAAATCCAGTGTCGGAAGTGGAAGGACCGGACATGTACATTCTATAAATCTCTTCAGGGTTGAAGGCTTTCTGTGAGAAACTGACATCGCTGATGGATCCTTCAAATCCACTGTAATCCAAAAGTTTGGCACTGACTCCATTAGGATCCACCTTGTAGAAGGACGGGAGAACACAAGAGCGTGTGAGTTTACCATCATAGTACACATCACAGGTGCGACCATTCAAAACGACAGTAATCATTACCCAGCGTTGTAAGTCTACCATAGGGAGATCACACATAGGATAGGTGTCTAACATACTGTTCTCAACGCCAATCTGTGTAAACATGGCTTTGACTTGATCAGTACTTAAATCAGTACCTTCACTGGTGGCTTCATCAGATCCCTTTGTATGCACACGAACAGTTAAACTGTTTTTGTGAGCGCCTAAACCAAGAACCAAGGTTGAGAACTGTTTGCCATACAGTTCAAGAATGTGTTTGCGGAGTCCAAGGCGATCTTTCCATCCCGTAATGTAGACCCAAAGATTGATGGAATATTCACCGCCTTCAAAGGGAGGAGGAATCTTGTAGAGAGGCTTATCTGTTGCTTGATTGGCAGGGATCTGAGAGCTTATGATTGTAGTTTTCTGTACTGTAGCAGAACTAAAGAGATAATCATAAAGGTAGTATAAGGCTACAAATAAGAGAATGACAAAGATTGTACCAAATAAATAAGACGCAGTATCAGATTTTAAAAAGGATTGTATATTCTGTCCATTTGTTGGGGCAAATCCTCGATTTCCAGCGTTCATGCTTCTGAAAAGAATCTTTTTTTTTATTCATATTGTGAATCCCAGTCGTATAATGGAGAGGCTGGGCGAACCGTAGGTGGGCGGAGACAAGCTCCACCAGGACAAGGATTAATCTTTTTGAAGATATCTAATGTCATGGGAATCATAGGTTCACCGTTCGTATTAGCTTTTGACTTAAATGATTTGGCAACATCTTGAATACTCATTCTTCCATCAATCACTGCTGGTAAAACAGCCACCCCAGTAAAATCGGCTTGCCCTGCGAGAATAGGACTTGATCCAGCACTGGTATCTAATGAATACTGTGTGCGCTTTGAGAAAACCAATGAATCATTGTAATAGATATCAAAACGACGTCCTTCCCGGGAAATGGTTATGAACACCCATTTTTGGAAAGGGATCGTAGGCAATGCAAAGGTTTCCATATTGATTTGAGTTTGCGTCTTTCCAGGTGGGATACCTGTTGTACGTACCGTAAGTTGTGCAGAAGCTTGTTTGGGTCTACTGGCATCAGGTGCTGTTAAGACTTCAATCTTTACAACATTTCCAATATTAATCAAGTTAGAATAGGCTTTGTGGTAGCAAGGTGTACAATCGGCTTTTTCACAAGCACAAAGACCATATCGTTCAGTTGTGCAGCTTGGGTCACCTCCAGGTTTTGTATCACAGACTGTTACTTGTCCAGTACGTTGTCCAGGAATAATGTAAGTAAACAGTTGAAAGGTAGAGGAGTTTCCACGTAAGAATCTCTGAGATTCATTGGTTGATCCCACAGATCCTCCTTTTTCAAGCAAAACAGGTTCATTTGTTAGAGGATTTTGTTTTGCTGTCGTAAAAAATCCAGTATAGTTGATTAGAATCAATATGACTAAAAGAACAATCGCCGCTTGGATAGAATAAAAATATCCAAGTGCCAATATTCCTAATGTTGCTACTGTAAGATATACCCAGGAATAGTCCATTCTACTCAGTGAATGAAATTTATGTAGCACATCGTTCTTCTTCGGAAGGTTTAAATGAGGCTGCTTCTGCAAGAGCAGGTGGAGTTTTGGCTATTTCACGAGCAGGTAAAGCACGGTTCCAGTATGCTAAGTTCATAACTTTGACCGTATTTTGGAAAGCATCTGGAGGAGCATAGAACTGAGCAACAGTATTCAAAGGTGTTCCCTTTAATATACGCGATCCTCTATAACGCCCATTGATATAGACTTCCAAATGATTCTGCATATAGACAATGGTTAAACGGAAAGGTTGTTTCAAAGGTACGTTCAATACTGTGGGTGCTGATTCAATGAAAGTTTGAGAGTCATTCTTTGTAATGGCACTGACGACTAAATCATTGGTATCTTTTTCAAGATATACCATTAAGTTCGATTCAGGATAGTTTTGGATCAGGGTTTTTGTACCTGTTGTGTCGGGTACAACAGGTTTAGAAGATCTATAAAGTGCTACGCGTTCAGTATTGGAGATTTGTAAGTTTCTATCCACGAAGAGATCCATCTGAAGTGTAAATCCACAAGGTAACAGATTATTGAATTTGGATTTCACAGAGGCTGGAGGAGGTTCATCTGTCCATATTAACTGACTATCCGATGTTCCTACACCCAGAGGTATTACTCCACCGTCACCGGGTGATAAAGAAAAGATAGGTGTGTAGGCATAATGAACTACAAGAAGAACCATAAAGGCAACAAATAAAACAATTCCACCATATTTTGCTACAGACCAAAGTGTGCTGGACATGTCAGAAGACTGCGGGCTGGATTTAATATTTAGAGAACCGAGCCCCGCAAAAATATTTCTATATGAGTTGTTCATTCCTGTTTTTTAGTCTCTTTTTTCTTTTTGATTTTCATTGTAAACTGACGATTACCACTCTTTCTGGTGGGATCATAATCAATATTTTTATAATATTTTAACGTTTCCTTTTTATCACAATTCTTGAGCTTTTCACGGAAATAGCAGACAAACGATATGCGCGTAAAAGGTTTATCAGCACCAAGAGTTCCTGTTTCAGGATTGTCCATGTGGATTCGGGGGAGAGTTTTATTAAATGCCTTGTCTTCTTCTGTTTCATACATCGCCGTATTACAATGCCATTCATGTACATCCATGGCTAAAAAATCACCTGTACGTAAGTTAAATCCAACTTTGAATCTTGGAAATAAAGTATTGGCTCCATGATATTTTCCACGTTCAATGACGGTTAAGTTACCGTATCCCTGAGGAAAATCACCAGCATCTTTATGAAGAGCAGTGCGGAAGTTACGATTGACTGTTAATGAAGAGAATGCAGTATCAGCAATCTGATATGTAGAGTTTTCTTTAACAGCATCATATTGGATTTTGTGGCGATCAGGAATCAAGGATTTAAAAGCTTGATCGATTTCCGAAATAAAAGGTAAACCTTTTTTGTAATAGTTAAAATATCGTTGGGTGTAGGATGTTAAACGACAAGGAAGTTTCATAAAAGGAGTCTTTTCAAAATACCCCAAAACACTACTAAACACATTGTTATTCACTTTCATTTTACTGATTTTTCCATCTATGATGTAACGCGCTGACCATTTACTAATTTCAGTTGGTTTACGAGCTAACCAGTATTTACTTTTAAGATTAATAGGTCCAGCAGCAGCACCACGGTTACGAGAAGGCGCAGCAGTTATGTAGAAGTTTTCCCATCCGATTTCAATCATTTCCTTACTCAAGACATTCTTACGAAGTTTTGCAAGCAACTTCTCTTCTCCATTCTCTGTTTCTTTTCCATAGACATCTACATCTTCATCATAGATAGTATAATCCTTATCCTCAAAAAACTTTCCTTGATTCTCTCCCATTTCTTTATCCGTCATTATTGCCAGTACAACCACTTTCTTAGCATCTTTTTTCAAAGGTCGGGTAGGTTCAGTAGGGATCTGAACTCCTTTTCTGATATTGGCAAGTTTATCCGATAGTTTCGCTGTTTTGACTTCTTCTTTGGGTGACATAGCGTTTCCTTCATCTTCTTCCAAATGAGCACCGTCAGATTTTAACACTGTAGGTTCATCCGAAGGTTTATTATTTTTTTGCTTATTAGCTGTATTCTTCTCTTTATTTTCAACCATTCTATTTAGTCTCAAGAATCTCCTTTGCTTATCCACCAAAGAGAAGCTACCGCAGCAGCCGCCACACCCACCCCCAGCCCAAACCCTTGAATCGTCGCTTTGAGATCAGATTCAGCAAAATCATCCGGAGTCCAAACTGGAGATCTTCCACGGCTTCCTAAGCGTGTATAATAAGCGATAGCTTCTCGTTCTGAGAGCCGAGGCTTATTGAGAGTCGTATTGACTTTATTATGTAAGTCCACTGTCCAGCGAAACAAGTCTTCACGACGATCTAAGAAAGGAGTTATGGCTTGCTCTTGTAAGAAAGTAGCATAGTGGTCACGGCAGACTGGACAAGGAATTAAAAACTGTAGCGATTCAAAAAACTCTTTCGCTGCTTTTTTATGACCATATGAGGGATCTTTGGGATATCCTAAGGCTACAATATGCATCGTGTGCCAAAAGAAAGGTCCCCATGTTGCTGGAGGTAAATGCATCTTTATCTAGTGAGGTATGGTAAAATGGGTTAAACAAAACTCACGTACATCAGGTAATATGTTTCACTTTGTAAAATCAACATGCACAAACTGTGGAAATCTTGGACATAACTTCCGTTCCTGTGTTTCCCCTATAACCAGTTATGGTGGTATCATTTTTCGTGTAAATGACTTGAGTTGGAACCAAGCCAATGTACTGTTATCGCCGAATAGCATAACAGGGTTTGAAGGCTATTATCCGAAGATTGAGGTTTTACTGATTCAACGCCGTGATAGTTTAGGTTATGTAGAAATCCTTCGTGGCAAATACAAAGAAACTGATGTTGAATACATACGTAAACAAATCCAAGGGATGACAGATGGAGAACGTGAAAAAATAGCTACCCGATCATTTGATGAGTTATGGACTGAACTTTGGGGATATGATAGTAAAGGTTCTTCTCATTATCGTAACGACAAGGAAATCAGTCGTCAAAAACTTCATAGTCTTCGTGAGGGAGTAGAGATTGAACCTGGACGAATGTTTAAACTCTCTGAACTTATTGCTGAAACAACCATACACTGGAACACTCCCGAATGGGGCTTTCCCAAAGGTCGTCGTGAACCTGGAGAAAAAGATTTAGCCTGTGCTCTCCGAGAAGTGGAAGAAGAGACAGGCATTCCTCGTGAAAAAATCATCGTGATCCAAAACCTTGAGCCTTTGAATGAAACTTTTTTCGGATCCAATCAGGTTCATTATTGTCATAAATATTTTACTTTTTACCTTCCCTTAGATGTGGAAGTGAAGTTTGATGAGAGTAATCCTCATATGAAACGAGAGATTGGCAATCTTCAATGGTTCTCTCTTGATGAAGCACTACAGAAAATACGAAGTGATAATGTTGAAAAGAGGGAGATTCTTTTGCGAATGAATACTTTGTTGCGAAACTTTTGCCCCGTTTTTCATGAATAAATTAGAATGAATACAGAGGGTCCAAAAGGTGAACTCATCCGAGAGTGGCAAACCACCTTTACAGATGTCAAATCTCGTAATGAACTGGTTGAAAAAATGATACAAGCCAAGTTATTTCCTGACGATGAGCGTGCCATGGAAAAGGTAGATACATCTTGGTACACTGAAAAAGAAACCCAAATTGAGAAAGCCGCAGGTTTATTTCCTGATCTGGCTGATCCGCTATTTATTGCCAAACTCTATCGCAAACGTGAGTTTGCCGAGTTAAAACAACCTTCTATGAGTGAAATGATTGCAGAGGCTGAAAAAGAGGAAATGATTGTAGAAGAAAAACGCAAACGAGGTGAGAAGATTGAACCTGAAATAAGAGATTTTGAAATCAGTCCTGTACAGCGTTTTGTAAGTCGTTTCTTATCGCCCTCTTCTCCCTACAACTCTGCTCTTCTCTATCATGGTGTAGGTGTTGGTAAAACATGTGCTGCTGTAACAACAGCAGAGACTTTCTTAGAGAAATACCCAAAGCGCCCAGTCATTATCTTAGCACCACCCAACATTCAAGACAACTTTCGTCGTGAGATTTTTGATATTAATAAAGTCAAATGGGGTGATGGAGAGACGATTCCTAATCAAACCAGTGGTTGTACAGGAAACTTATATCTTCAACTTGCTGGGTGTTTAATGAAACGTAAAACTGAGGCTTCTTTGGTGAAATATCGTGTAGAGCAGGTTATTAGAAAACGATACCAGATTTTTGGATATTTGGAGTTTGCAAACTATGTTGTGAATCAGCTTCAGGCACGGAAAGGAATCTCCATAAAAGCAAAAGATGTTGTGGCTCTTGAAAAAAATAAACTTCGTGAAATATTCTCTGGAAGAATGATTATTGTGGATGAAGCTCACAACTTGCGTGAATCTCTTGAAGGACCTGCAGCAAAGAAAGAAGAAGAAGCGGCAGAAGATACAGAGCAAGTTCCAGATGCTACAGACAAAGAAGTAGAAGAAGGTGAAGACGATGATGCCGATGCTTCTCCTGAAGATAAAAAAGCACATGAAGAGGGCAAACGTAGCGCAATGAAGTTAATGGAAGTCTTGGATCAAGCAGAGGGTACTAAACTCTTGTTGCTTACCGCCACACCCATGTACAACGATCCTGGTGATTTAGTTTTCTTACTAAATCTTCTTTTGCGAAACGACAAACGCGCTTTATTAAGCATGCTTCCACCTGGTGTTTCTGGATCCTTGTTTAAAAAAGATAAAACATTGACGGAAGAAGGAAAGATTCTTATTGCGAATGCTGCTTCTGCTTATATTTCCTATATGAGAGGTGAAAATCCTTTGAACTTTCCTGTGCGATTAAAACCCCTGAACGCACCCTTTTACAAGGAATGGGCTATGCAGGATGTCAATGGTGGGTCTTTAGTAGATGCCAACGAAGAAAATCGTCTATTGAATCTCCCTTTTATTCCTTGTGTACTTCGCGATCTTGCTCTGAGCATCAATACCGCTGCAATCCAATCTGTAAAGAAAGTCACAGCAAACTATAACTCTGAAATCTTTTTTGCCCAAACTGCAAATATTGTGTATCCTATTCCTCCTATTCCAGAAAAGAAAAAAAAGGAGGAAGGAGAAGAAAATATTATTAAAAGCTATGTTGGAGAGAAAGGTTTTAAGAAGGTATTTAGTTTAGTAGAAACAAGTACTGGTGCAGCAAGTGCTCAATATAACGCAATCATTGATCCTTCTTGGATGGACATTAGTCAAATAGGAAAATATTCTCCTAAGATGGAGTTTGTAGTGAAGCGTCTTCAAACATGCGATGGAGTTGCCTTTGTCTATAGTCGTTTCATTAAGGCTGGAGGACTTGCTTTGGCTTTAGCACTTGAAGTAAATGGTTATAAAGCTGCAGGAGCACGCTCTAAAAATATTTTGGCTGGAAAGGATTTTGTTGGGCAATGTGCATTGTGTGAAAAGAAAGCCAACAATCATTCTGGTTCTTCCCATCCCTTTACACAAGCTCATTATGTGTTCTTATCTGGTGATACTGGACTGAGTGGGAATAATCGTGATAGCATTGAAAAAGCGACGATTGCCAGTGGTCCTGAAAGCAACGTAGATGGTTCTAAAATAAAGGTGATTATTGGTTCCACTGTTGCAGGCGAAGGTATTGATTTGAAGTTTATTCGTGAAATCTATGTCTTAGATACATGGTTTCACTTAAACAAACTGGAACAGATTTTGGGGCGTGGTATTCGTAACAAGAGTCACATTGCCTTGCCGCGTAAAAAGAGAAATGTCACTGTATATTTACTTACCAATAAGTTTCCCAAAGATTCTGTCTTTGGAGACCGAGAAACAACTGATATGTTTTTCTATCGTTATGCTCTCAACAAGGCGTTCCGAATGGGTGTCATCAATCGTTTCATTAAGCAAAATGCTTTGGATTGTAACTTGAACTATGAAGCAGTCGTGATTACAGGTATTCAACAAAAGCGCGATCAGACTGATTCTCAGAGAAATGAACTTGTAGGAAAAGATGCAGTAGATTTGAATGATCAGCCTTTTACCAGTATATGTGACTGGCAAGATGAAGAAAACTGTAAGTTGAAGTGTGCTACTCCTGTAGATTTAATGGATCCACGAAAATCCGATACAATGACGTATGACGACTATGGTTCACGATACAAGACGACTCAACTTCGTGAGAGATTCCGCAAAATCTTTATGCAACAACCTTTTTATACCTATAGTGATCTTCGCAAACTTTTTGGAGACATTCCTGAAATCGCCTTGGTTAACTTACTATCTGAAATCGTCAACAATCGTGATTTCTTATTTGGAACACCTGCACATCAGGGATATATCACCTTCCGCAATGGATATTATCTTTTTCAACCTATCCGTCTTGTAGATGTAAATATTCCTATGGCGATTCGTGCTGCAGAGTATCCTGTAAAGCGTGATAGTTATGAACCCACGAAGTTAGAAACAAAGAAATCAGAAGTAGGATTAGTAGCTGTAAAGGAAGTTAGTACAGAGACACTTCCTGTCTTGAATAAGTTGTGGGGACTTATAATCGCCTGGTGCCAAGAGTTAGCAACACCAGGAAAACCTGGTAAACGATCCGATGAACTTACCAAGATGATCAATACACGTTATGAATATAGTGAAGCCAGGAAAACACGTGTTACTCAAGAGTTAGATATGGTGACCTATTTCTATGAACGAATCAAGAGCAAAGATCCAAGGTTCCTCCAGTTGTATTCAAAAGTGATTCTTTGTTTCTTCTGGGATGAATATTTAACCAACGAAGAACAAAAGAAGTTGTTTGAAACTTTGTATCCTGATACCGCATTCCGTGATATTATGCAAGATGTTTGGGGAGAAAACATGGTAACAGCATTTGGTGCGGTGGCGTTTCGTGTTGTGAATCGTGATACAGCAAAGATGGAGTATTACATATTGACGAATGGAAAGTTGATTCTTGAAAAGAGTGAAAGCAAAATCAGTTTCTTTGAAAATTCAGAAGATGGAATGAATGCTATTATTAAAAGCTTACGCGCAAACGATCAAACATGTGGTGCCCCTTATGGTACAATCAATGTGAAACGTGGAGAGTTTGTCTTTAAAACAAATAGCAAACCAGTTCCTGCATTGATGGATGATGAATATAAGAAGACTCCAGCCTTAGAAGATAAAGGTAAAAGAGGTACAGAATGTGCTATTAATAGTACAACATCTTCGCATAAACTTACATTATATGGACTCAATGACAGAGCTGCTGGTCCAAAAGCGTTCGGTACAACTTTGGGATTAAATGCAACAACTATAGAAACAGATTCAAAATCTGCTATTTTAAAACCAAACTCCAATATGATTTGTACATTGATCAATCTTACCTTACGTATGTTTGACGCCAAAGGGGCTGAAGAAAAACGCTGGTTTTTCCGTCCTATTTCCACGATTAAATCTGGACATCCTTCTGCTATTGCTGAAAAATACAAAGCACCAAAATAAATATAGTAGATATTGATCGTACCTTGAAAATTGAATAACTTAAATGAATCATAATAGGAAAAGAGCAGTATGAATTCAGAAGCCTTATTTGAAGAAAAAGTAACACTTTCTCCTTCCGATTTATCTGGAAGAGGATTCAAAGGACAAAAGACTGATGTCATTGATATTGACACTATTCTTCTGGAAAAACTTGCAAGTCGTCTTGAAGGCAGATGTTCAATCCATGGATATGTAGTTCCCGGATCATTAACTGCAGTTTCAAGATCTATGGGGTATGTTGAAAATGGTCGTTTTACAGGAGATATTGTCTTTCATATGCAAGCTGCTGGAGAAGTTCTCTATCCACCTGATGGAACCATTTTGGAAGGACGTGTGGAGAAGATGAATGCGATGGGTATGTTCGTTGTCTTTGAAGTAAAAGATAAGAAGGATCCTGAATCCAGAGAGTTTCCTGCCATTAAAGTTATCTTGCCTCGTGATCTTCACATGGGAGAGAGTGAACGAAGTAAAGAGTTTTCTGCCTGTGAACCTGGAGATCGTGTCAAACTGGAAATCAAAAAATCACGATTTCAGGTGAATGATGACTTTATTCTCTGTGTTGGTGAGTTTCGTGGATTGATTCAAGAAGGGTATCGCAATCAAGCTCCTGTTGAACAACCACCAAGTGAAAGTAAAGGGAGCGACGACGATGATGATGATATTGAAGAAGCGAAACAAGAGGGAGGTGGAGACGATGATGACGACGAAGAGGCAGATGATACCATCCAACTCAACTAAATGCGGATTCAAAAAACTCAACAAAAGAGGATTTTAAGAAGAAATGAGCGCTTCGGCAGCAACGCTAACAAATGAAGAGTACGATGAAAGAAAACTTTTTTTAGAGGATTTGAAGAAACTTGTGATGAGTGAGCAAGAGGAAATCTTTCGTATCTTGAAGAAAAATAACTGTGAATACAGCGAAAATAGCAATGGAGTCTTTTTTGATGTTAGCAAAGTTCCATCTGCCATTTTTGCAAAGATGAAAGAGTATTTATCCTTTTGTCAAGCCAATCGCAAAAACTTTGAAATCCGTGACCGTGAAATGGAGGATAGCCGTCTAAACCTTGGCAACTTAGTTAAACTAGAATGAGTCTAACGGACGTCTTTACCTGGATCCAAAAAAACCCTAACAAACATCATTTGCCTGGTTTTCAAGCAAAAAAGACAAATGATGAATCTTCACAAGAACAGTTTACCTGGGATGGGTCTCCCAAAACTTTACTTTCCCTCTCCGGTGCTCTTTCTTGCCTATTGACTTTCCATGATCCTGTCTTCCGGTTTGCTTCTGAAAATGGGCAACGCCAGATTCTTCGCGACACGATTTTGGAACTTCAAGGACGTATTGATAATGAACTCGTAGGAAGAAAGTGGTCACGTCGCAAACTTCAAGAGTTAGTCAGTGCAGAACTGGCTGAAAAACGTCCTACGATGAATGTTGCCTTAGAAGAAGCCCTCTGTGAACTCTACCATATTCAAAAAATCATGATTCATCATCATGACAAAAAAATATCTTTTTATCCCTCTGACCTACGTGTTTGGAAATCCGATTGGAAGATAATGATGAGTGATTCTGAGAATATGTGGTTATACGAAAAAGAGTTTTCATCTCTTGAACAAGTTTTACAATGGATCCAAACCAAAGAAAATGAAGGATGGGTGATTTCATGGCCTGTAGCGGACGGGAAACTAGAAGATCTTCGTGCTGAACTTCATTCCAAAGGATTGACGGCGCATTCACGAGTTCCCGGTGAAAAGGTCAAAAAGGAAGATTATGCCAGAGCATTGGGAAGATCGCAAGCTGTTGCGGCTTTTATGAATACCCGGGGAAGTTTGTAAAATTTGATTCCCACCCAAAGGATACTTACTGATATTCAAATAGAACTGGGAGACCATGGAGTTAACTGAGAAAGAAATCTCCGACTTGAAAAAAATCATTGATGAGTGGGTAGACCATCCAAAAGACTATGAACTGGAAGCGTCGTTTGGTGGCAACCGAGGACTTGAAAATGCAGAGTTTATGTCTGTACTTAAACGTCTTCGTGCTCGCTATGGTGATCCTTATATGGAAGATACCAGGCTTACCATCACATTAAAAGATGCTTCACGATTTACCATTAAGGATAAAGATAAAATACATGAATATTGTACCACCAATCAAATCCTTGGGCAAAAGTTTGTTGCTATCAAAAAAAACTCTGTTGGCAACGACAATGATATGGGCTTACCTAATTACGATGTATTTGTCAAAACAAGAAAAGAATCACCCATGAATGATTCTCAGATTCAAACTGCAGTAAAGAACTGGGAAAAACAATACAAAGCTTTCCGATTGATTAATCGTTGGAGTTTTCAAGATAAACAAGAAAATCCTAATGTACACATTGACGTGTCCGTTGTATATAGTACGAAAATGAAATATAATGACAGAACGAAGCGTCATGAATATGCTTGGTCATTCAACTATCCAGATTTGAAACAGGAAGTTCCTTCCTATGAAGTGGAAGTAGAGTTAGTTCATTCTGAAGCTAATAAAGAGCAAGCACATGCACTCAAAGTATTCATAGGATCTATGGGTGAAGTTTTGCGTGGAATCCAAAAAAGTCCTGTCTTGATTCGTAAACGCGTGAAAGAAGGAGTGAAAGCAGGATATTTAGAACTTACAGGAACAAAAGAGTTTATTGGAAGTGCTCCTCGTACTCTCTTGTACAATAACTTCGTAAAGCATGAGTATCAAGAAAAGGATGAACCTACTCTTTATGATGGATACAATGTTACAGATAAGGCAGATGGTCTCCGTGTTCTTGCCTATACTGATAATGAAGGCGAGTTATTCCTTATGGATATGAGTATCAACCAAAATTCTGGGAGGGACAAGGGTTCTGGGGGCGGAGTATACCAAACAGGACTCAAAAATCCCACATGTCGCAACTCTTTGTTGGATGGCGAGTGGGTTACTTCAGATAAAACAGGAAATCCTATTCAACAACTCTGCTTGTTTGATGTATTCTTCATTAATAAAGATGATAAATCCCAAAAGATTTTCTATGATATTTCTGATCCAAATGATCTCAATAATCCTACTCGTCACACTCTCCTTGAGAAATGGGTCACAGACTGGAACAATGATAGTCTTGTTGGAAAGCGCAAAGGTGGATTGTCTGTCTCCAAAAAAAACTTCTATTTTGCAAATCCTTATACCGATGAAATCTTTACATTGGCAGCTAAAATGTTAGACGATACAAAAGATCCACAATATCCTTACTATACTGATGGATTAATCTTTACTCCAAATCAGTTACCTTTACCTTCAAGGCGCGGTGAAGTCTTCAATGAACAGTTTAAATGGAAGCCGTCTGCAGATAACTCCATTGATTTCCTCATTGTTGCTGATATTGATCCAAAAACTGGCAATGAGATTATTGCAGTAAATGAAGATGAAAAACGCTATAAAATATACACCTTGTGTGTCAAACAGCAAATAGATCCCAAGTTAAATGATCCCAGGGATACTGTTCTCAATAAGCGAGGCATCCCTGAATCTTTAGTCAATAGAAATGTACGCTTGCCTTATAGACGTGTCCCCTTTCAACCCAATGAGTTCACTGATCCTATGGCATCTCAGTGTTACATTGAAGTAAATAATCAAGGTATAGCCATGACAGAAAATAATGAACCTATCCGATCCAATATAATCGTGGAAATGCGTTACGATAAAAATGAATCACGCCTTGGATTTCAATGGAAACCTATGCGTATTCGTCACGATAAAACAGCGCGTTATGAAGCGGCATTGAAAGAAAGCAAACAAGGAACAGTACAGTTAGGAAAACGTACAATCAATGCCTTTATCTCAGCGATGGATGTCTGGGTGAGTATCAATGATCCTATCACAGAAAATATGATTAGAACAGGAATACAGGAAAGCAGTGTTGCTGAACAGGACAAGATCGCCACAAGCGGTGAACCTTCTATTAACCGCTACTATCAGAATAGATTGCAGAAGAGAAATCGTCGTTTGATCTCTACTATGACAAACTTCCACAACTTCTATATTAAAGAACGTGTTCTTCTTGGACCCAGTATCAAAGCCTCAGGATCCAAAACATTGATTGATTTATCTGTTGGTCAAGGTTCAGACATTGGACGCTGGTACCGTTCAGGAATCAAGTTTGCATTTGGTGTTGACAAAGCTGAGTTTGGTATCGTGGATAAAGAAAATGGAGCCTATAGACGTTATCTTAAAACGGTAGCAGATAACTTTACCGAATATCAACGCAAAGAGTCTAAGTATAAAACTTTCGGAAGCAAAGGCGAACCTCCTAAACTAAGACCCGTGCCTCCTATGTTATTTGCTGTGGGTGATTCAGGTGTAAATATTCCTACTGGTAAAAGTGCAGGAGATAGCAAGTTAGATGCCACGATTATGAAAGCTGTCTTTGGAAATGGAGTTGCTGATGATGCTCCTCCTTTTGTGAAAGAGAATGCTGGAGCATTAAAAGATGGGGCTGGAGTTACAGCCATGATGTTCTCGCTTCACTATATGTTTCAAAACAAAGAAATATTTGATGGTTTCTTGGAAAACTTAAATGCCTGTGTACAAATCGGCGGCTACTTTGTTGGATGTTGCTTTGATGGTGAAACAGTCTTCAATAAGTTGAAAGAAAAGGGAGATGAAAGAATGATACAAGGAAGTATTGAACGTAATGATAAAGTAATAGTAAATATCTGGTCTATTGAACGCAAATATGAGAATGCTGAGTTGGGAGAAGAAGATGAAAACGTATTTGGTCAAGCGATTGATGTTAGTTTCATTAGTATTGGAACTCCTTACACAGAATATTTGGTGCCTTTCAACTATTTGGAGAAACGATTGGCAAGCATTGGTCTTCGTCTCTTAAACCAGGCTGAACTCAAAGAACTCGGTCTTCAACACAGTACAAATATGTTTAGTGAATCTTGGAATATGGCAAAAGATCTCAAAGGAAAAGGAAAAGATGATGATGATGATGTACCTCTCTATCCTGCTATGGCACCTGTGGTAGAAGAATATTCCTTCCTCAATCGTTGGTTTATCTTCAAGCGTGAGAGTACAGAAGCTGTGAAACAAGCCATGAAAGAAGGGGCATCTGTAGATTTATCTGCTATGCAAGGATTAAAGGTAGCAGGTACCCAAGAAGGCGGAGGAGACGCTGTTCCTGTTGTTCTTCCAGGTGGAAAGAAGGAGTACGAGATTAATGACGTATTCCAGTTTCATATGGAAGCACCCTTGACGGATCGTTTCAAGTTAGGAGATAAATCCGCAGCTCGTTGGCTCGCGCCTATTGCTCGCTTTCCTATTGAAGATGATGATGGATATTCCTATCCTACATTGGATCACTATATGGCTGCCATGCGTTATAAACATGGTGCTACAAAGAAAGATGGATCACCTGTGGATAATAACTTCATTCTCTCTCTCTTTGGGCAAGATGGATCTATTCATCAACGTGCTTTGCGTGCTGAAATCCGTGAACGTGGAGAAAATAACATCACTGATGAACAACTCAAAGTGATTGTCAAACAAGAATCCGATGAGATCCAAAAACAACTCAAAACTACAGGACTGAAATCTCATGGTCTTGTGGCAAACGATGCGGCTTGGTCAGAAGTGCGTGATGATCTTCTTCGCAAAGGATTGCGCCAACGTTGGGAAAAAGATGAACGTTTCCGAAAGATTGTGAATGAACTCGGGAAACAAAATAAATATTTGTTGTACTACAGTCCATCTGTAGGAATGAGTTACTATGCTGGTATGCGCAAAGCCAATAAAACGATTGAAGGTGAAAATATGGTTGGTCGCATCCTTATGCAGTTAGCGAACTTCCCCAATAAATAAGCGTCTAAAGTTTGATGAAAACTAAAGAATAAGAAGTAGAAAGAAATGCCTCTTGAAAAATGGATGAGCCTTGCTCGTAGAAATGCTCACCCACGCGATAAACAGATTCAGTTCGATGAACCTACACACGTTTACACTGTCCAAGGAAGCAGTAAGAATGTGATCAGCTGCACAGGGTTTCTCCATGAGTTTTTTGGTCATTTTGATGCCAAAGCCACTATCAAAAAAATGATGGAATCGCCTAACTGGACAATGAACAAATGGTACCGCCCAGGGATTACAGCAGATGACATTGCTGCTCTTTGGAATGCCAATGGTCGTGAAGCCAGTGGAAAAGGTACAGCTATGCACTTAGCCATTGAACAGTTTTTGAATGGGGCAGAACACGTGATTGTTCCTTCTGTGAAAGAAACACCCGAATGGCGCTATTTTATGAACTTTTGGCGTGAATGCGGTGATGATTTAGAACCCTATCGTACAGAATGGGAAGTCTGGTCAGCTGATCATAAACTTGCTGGAAGTATTGATATGGTTTTCCGCCGCAAGAGCGATGGAAAGTTTTTAATCTATGACTGGAAACGTAGCAAAGAAATCAAAACAGGCAATCAGTTTCAAACGGGACTTGGTCCTCTTAGTCATTTGCCCGATTGCAACTATTGGCATTATTCTTTGCAGTTAAATGTCTATCGTTGGATCTTAGAGAATCTGTATGGATTAGTGATTGCTGATATGTATCTTTTGATTTTACACCCAGACAATCCTAACTATAAACGCATGCGCTTGAATCGCATGGATGATGAAGTTCACGATATGTTAAACTGCCGTTTGCGTGCAGTGGAAGCCGGTTGTTTTCAAAAAGTCTTAATGCCCATTGAACAAAAAACATGCGCAGTGGAAAGTGAGGATGAAAATGAGTAAGGTCTAAAAAAATGATGTATGATTTAGTAGGATGATGCTTTACGCGTATATAGATCCGACATTATATAAGCAATATTGTCGCATTCATTGGTTAGAAGATACAAGCGATTCACGTAAACAATACTTACGTGATATTGGAACCTATTCACTTTCGGGTGTACAAATCAGCAGCGAACACACAGCTGTTCCTTCAGGATCTTGTATTCGCCTCCTTTCCACAGAAAAATATTCAAGAACTTCTGTACAATATATGAATCTTTATGGGATTTTATTTCCTACAGAACTAAGACAACCTGAAATGGTTGAAAAGACACCGATTCAAATCCCTGGCTGGACATCGCGCTGGAATCCTTATTGCTGGACCTGGCGTTTTTAATCAACAATCGTCTTCTTCACCAAAGATGGCTTTTTTGAGAGCATTTAGTTTCACCTGTTCGTCATAGATTACACGAGCCAGAGCAGCTTTAGCTTGATTGACTTCTTCATTGGCTTCCCGTTGCTGTTTCACAGCTTGATCAAATCGTTGTTTGGCTTGATCAAGTGTTGGCTTGGACCCTACATGATTTTCACGAGCATAATAAGATTCTGGACTTACATTGATAGTGAAGGATTGAGATGCTGGAATAAGCGATGGCATATCAGTATCATCACTATCAATAGATTCCTCTTCAGGAGCGGGTGTATTTTGGGGAGCCACGGGCATGTTTTCTCCACGTTTGATTTCTTCTCTGCGATGCACGGGTACTTTAGCACGAATCATCTCTTTCTCTTTATTGGAAAGCTGAGGATAGCCACAAAATCGTAGGGCTTCTTCAAAACTTAGATTCTTTTCAGTCATAGCACGTGTAAAGATTTCTACGCGTTTGAGTCTTGGAAGACCTTGTCTGACATGCCATTCTTCAAAATCAGGTTCCGTGAGTTTGCGGAAATCAATCCATTCTTTTACGGCTTTTTTCCATGTATTCCGATGTGCCATCTTCTGTCTCCGAATCGCGGGATGCTCTTTCTTCTTGATAAATCCCATCGTATTTAGAGATTTATACGTTTCTTCTTTGGCTGCTGCTGCATCCACGATTTTTTGATGCAAGTTCTCTTCGTGAATCTTTTGTTCGTGGTTATGTTGGCGAATGACTTTGAAGAACTGATGAGTATCTTCAACAATATCATCTGTCGTTCTGGAGCGATTGTCGTTTTCGTAAAGTTCGTATGCACTCATGTTGGGTGTGCTTACAATCAGTATTGTACACTATTCAATTTTTTGCTGACTACGGGTTGCGTATTTTATATCTTAAGAGTAGAAGTACTATGTTTAGTTTTTTAAAAGGAAAAACATGGCGATGGAATGAGACAGAAATCAATCGTGAAAAACGATATAAAAAATCAGAAGAAAAATATAAAGCAGAATATTTAAAACATCCAGAAAAGTTTGAATCTATACTTGATCCTGCAGTACGATTTGCTACCGAGAATGCGAATGTAGTCATAGATGAAAAAAATGAATATTCACCTGAAGAACTCGCATATGCCGTCGCCGTTTACCGTGTACAAAAAAATATAGAGCGTGAACAAAATGAAAAAGAACAAGAAAGAAAGAAAAATCACTTGCCCCCTAACTGGGCAGATGGACATGAAGAATATAAACAAATGTATTTGAAAAATCCTAAAAAATATAAAAGCCTTTTATTTGAAGCCTATAAAACATTGACTCCTGGTCTTTCCATTCCTAACACAGATAAAGAAAGAGCAAGAAACTTTGCAGTATTAATGATGAGAGAGGAGAATCCCGTGTATTATTACAGTGGTGGCAAAAAAACAAGAAAGAATCATAAATCCAGAAAACTCACACGGAAACAACGAAAAAATTGAAAACTATTTTTGCTGATAGGTGTAGTACAACAATATGCAATCTCCTTATTTCGTAAACGTAGATCCCTCTTCTCCTTGTCCCGAGTTTGATACACTTAAACTTCCCAAGGAATATCCCTATCCTCTTGATCCTTTTCAAAAGCATGCCGTCTGTGCCATTGAAAAGGGTCACAATGTTCTCGTCACCGCCAAAACCGGTTCAGGAAAAACCATGGTTGGAGAACACCTCATTGCTCATATGCTTGCCAAAGGAAAACGAGTCTTCTATACCACTCCTATCAAATCGCTTTCCAATCAAAAGTTTCATGATCTGAAACAAATGTTTCCATCTGTGGGCATTTTGACAGGTGATATCAAATATCGTCCTGATGCTCAAGTCATTATTATGACGACGGAAATCTTGCGAAACTTGCTCTATAAAGAAAATACGGCAACCAAATCACTGGGCACAACAGCATTGATTTCACTGGACAATCTTGGTGGTGTTGTCTTTGATGAATGCCATTATATCAATGATGCTGAACGTGGAAAAGTCTGGGAGGAAACAATGATTCTCTTAGATCCTACTGTCCAGCAAGTCTTGCTTTCCGCAACGATTGATAAGCCTGAACTCTTTGCTCAATGGCTTGGTGAACTCAAAAAAGTTCCTATGCATTTGATCAGTACATCCTATCGTATTGTTCCTCTTCTTCATCAGGTAATGATTGCGGAACAACCGCAAATGGTCATGGACTCGGTGTTTCATGAAGATGCTTACCGTCGCTGGCTGGATTGGCGTCAACAGAAAGTCAAAGATGCCGATCAACGATCTCGCGCAGTTGCCGTGCGACGTGCAGGTGGCTATGATGATCCCGTTGTGAAAGGAGCGGGTGGTATGCCTTCTTACCAACATCAGCTCAATACTATGGTCAATGTGCTGGAATCCAAAAATCTCTTACCTGCTATCTTCTTCGTCTTCAGCCGCAAGGATTGTGAAGACTATGCTGGAAAAATCTCTGCCAATCTCTTAACCAGCAGTGAAAGTGCCTCTGTAAAACATATCTGGAACTTTCATCTTCATGCTCATGCGGAACTGGAAACGATGCCCCAAGCCCATACCGTCTTGGCACTTTTGGAAAAGGGTATTGCGTTTCACCACTCTGGGTTGGTCCCTGTACTTCGTGAAATCGTAGAAATCATGTTTGGCAAAGGTCTTATCAAAGTCCTCTTTGCGACAGAAACCTTTGCTGTGGGAATCAATATGCCTACCAAAACAGTTGTCTTTACCGATGTGGAAAAGTTTGACAACAGTGGTCGCCGTTTACTCACCACCGATGAATACCTACAAATGGCAGGTCGTGCGGGTCGTCGTGGAAAAGACACAGAAGGACATGTCTTCTATATGCCCACACGTGATCCAGTCAGTCTTGGTGAAATCAAAAAGATGATGACAGGTGTCTTGAATCCTGTGGTGAGTCGCATGGATTTTCACTATGAGTTCTTACTCAAGGCACTTCAGAATCATCTCTTGAGTTGGGATGACATCTTGAAAAACTCCTATTGGATGCGTCAGAATGATGTGGCGATTGCTCGTCTGGAAAAGGAAATGGATGCCTTGAAGATGAAGAATACCAACATGGGCATTTCCCAAGATGAACTCGTGGAGTTGTTTGAATGGGACAAGTTTAAACAAGATGTGAACAGTTCAGTCAATGCTACTCGCAAGAAAGCTGCGAAAAAACTTCAAGAATGGGAAAGTGCTCATGAAGGTCCTGTCTGGAATCGTGTGAAGTTACTCTTTCCTGGCTGGAAAAAAACGGATGGAGAAATCTTTGAACTGGACGAACAGATCCGAGGGTTAAGTGCTTATAAGACACGCATCCATAACAAGATGCGCTTCTTGGAACGTACTGGATTTCTTGAAGAGGATGGAAAGCTCACACTCCGCGGTACACTCGCTACAGAAGTGAATGAAGGACATAGTCTCCTACTTCCTTCCATCATCGTCATGTCAGATGCCGCTGAGTTGGATTGTGAAGAACTCATCTGTCTCTTAGCTGGATTTCTTGGAGAAGGAGATAAGAATATGGAAAACGCAAAGTTGGAAGACCTTGGGCTCAGCAAACGTGTCACTGATTTGCTCTACTTCGCAGATGACTATACCCAGGAACTTATGGAGGAAGAAAAATCCTGTAACTGTATGTCACCCGATTCTTACTGGTTGCTCCATGCAGGATGGATTGATGTTGCTCGTCGTTGGTACAACGGTGAAGATCCCAGTGCTTTGTGTGCTGACTATGGCATTTATGAAGGAAACTTCATTCGTGCTATGCTTAAACTCAGCAATCTGGTTGAAGAATGGATGAATATGCTCACCTATCTGAAAAAAACAGAACTCTTGGATCGCTACAAGGATGTCAAGGATTCTATTGTGCGAGGCATTGTCAAACCGCAGAGTTTGTACTTAACTCTCTAAGAAATATCCGCTCAAAAACCCAATCACGATCGCCAAAAATACAAGAAGAACACATATTTTTTTGTAGGTACAGCGAAATCTGTGTTCTTCTTCTTGTTGGTTAACATGATAGGCTGTATAGGGTTGCTGAAAGGGTGCTGTCATAGGAATCATCAGATGAAGAGATCGTCTTCCACAATAAGGACAATCATTGTCTGTTTTTCCTTTCCGCCACTCGTTCCAACAATCAGCATGAGTATGAAACTTGCATCCACAACTGCGGAGAAGAGAAGAGGGAATAAGAGGGGCATCAGGTGAACTTTCTTCCAAACAGATAAAACAAATCGGCTCAGGAGGATTCAGTTCAGCCAATGAGTTTTTGCTGTCTGAGTTTTTCATTTGAGAATGTTTGGCTGGACTAGTTTAAATATGGGTTGCGCGGCGCAATTTTTTGGGGTCATTGTCTTAGAAGAGTATGGAATCCTTTATTAAAGACTGTAAAGAAATGATCAACCGAAACAACTTGGAAGGGCTTCAAGAGTACTATACTGAATATAGCCATGAAGAGTTTGCCTGGGAATACGTCTATCAGAAACTCTACCTTCACGCCTGTCTCAAGAAAAAATTTGAGATTGTTGTTTGGATGCAGGGACTCTTTTCGGCATTTGATCCCATTCAGCAAATCGCTCTTCGTCAAATGTTTTCTTATGGCAAATACTTAATGGCAAAGTGAGAAGACCATTCTCTTTTTCCAGTTGGGCTGTGCACGGTCGCAGTAATACTTTACCTTGACAGCACTTTCGCGCTTTACGCGATATTCTTCCCGTTGATCGGGTGAAACCAGAACTAAGTCCTCTCCTTCTTCTGTACCTTGCATATGAAAGGAGATGATGTTACTCTTTCCGGGTGTATCTATCCCAGCATTCCAACCAGGAACTTCAACCCAGAGTTTCCATCCCTTTGCACTTTCTTTCCAGTCTAGAAGTACACCTTCCAGGATTCCAGAGGCAGACCGACTTACCATCCGCAAGAAACCCATATCACGTTCAAAACGGGCAGCTTGCTTCATTGCGATGTTCAAGTTGCGCAAAGTCATCGGACTCGGTTGTTCGTTTTTCTCAGTGGGTATCCAAATGAGTGGATATAAATATCGCTGGGCAAGAAGATCGGCGTAACGACGAATGGGTGATGTTGCATGTGTATAATGTGAGTTTCCCATTGCTGTATGAATGGCGTCTTGTGCTGGAAAACAGTATTCTGCTGCTTTTTGTTCAAGACGTTTGATGCTTGTACTATCCAGTTTTCTTAGGAGACCTACGTTATGTTTTAGAAAGAGTTCTGCTACTTTTTTATTATAGAGGACCATGGCATGTTCCACCCATTTGTGTGAATCCGTACAGGGTGAACCTTGAAGATACGATGCAATCTCTGTGAGGATAGTACAGATTTCCTTGTTTTCATAGACAGATTCGTATGTATAGGATTTATCATTTGTAATCATGGATGGATAGAAGCGAAATCCTTTGAGTTCTTTACCATCCCAGATCATGGAAAGTGTAATGCCCCTCCGCTCAGTATTCGGAATCAGTGACGCTTTCTCTTCTGAGATCCAGCGAGGCAACATGGGAGCAATAGCCTCACCGTTGGGTGAGTAGAGTGTAGATCCCTGTCGTTTTGCAAGTTCATCCAGTTCACTCCCAGGATCTACGATTTCAAAGAGATCAGCAATCGTAATGGAGAAATGAACAAGATCTCCTTCGCGCTGGATCGTGAGACAATCATCAATATCTTTACAACCAGGAGGATCAATATTAAAGGTAAACCCGTTAAAGAAAGGGCGATAGAAACGATTGGTATGAATGGCATAGTCAGGAAACTTTGCGATTTTTTTCCAATCAGGAGCGTAGTGGTATTTGAGAGTAAGTTCCTCCGCATCTTGGTCCCCCGCATCACCAAGAATCTGTTGGAGATTGCCTCGCGGGTACGTTTCACCTTTTTCCCAAGAGTCAAACTGTACCAGACCAATCTTGTTTTTCCCATCTCTGGCAGAACAGCCTACACGAAACGGAGGATAGGCAGGATCATAAGGATGAAAGAGATAGATGGGAATATTACGACTGGTATGTCCAAAGAGATATTTGCTTTGAATGTGAATGGTTCCAATAAGAGGCTTTGATTGATTCCGCTTGAGAAGAGAAACTCCTGTGGGGGTCATTTCCACAGAATCTCCTGGAAGACACTGATTGGCTTTTCCTGAGAATGTGTGTTCAACTGTTCCAGATTCTGAGAGAATTTGAAACTCTTGATAGTTCTTTGTAGCTAACATTGTTCGGTAGTAGGTTTCCTGCCTTGGACTTGCTTAAATTTTACAGGAGCTCTTCCTCGGTTTCATAACCACTCGCTACAGATTCTTCATCGTCATTGTCTTTCGTATTCGTTTGTTGCTCTTCTACTACGACAGGTGCAGGAGCTGTTGTTTCTTCTTCATTAGGAGATGCTTCTTCATTTTCATTCAAACTGAGATCATTTGGAGATGATTCAGGAGCTTCTTCCACTGTGACCACAGGTTTAGGAGGTTCTTCCACCGTCACCACAGGTTTAGGAGGTTCTTCCACCGTCACCACAGGTTTAGGAGGTTCTTCCACTACCACTACAGGTTTAGGAGGTTCTTCCACCGTCACTACAGGCTTAGGAGGTTCTTCTTTGGTTTCTTCAGGCAAGTTCACTTTGGTCTGCAAGTTGCGAAGAATGGTAGCAGGTCCAGCCACTTCCTCTTGTTTTTTCTTGTATTCTGCTAAGAACTTTGCAGATATTTTTGGTTTATCTTTCACCAACTTTGTCTTACGTTCTTCACGAATAGGTCTAAACTCAGCAACTTGTGTTTCAGGAGGTTTTTCTACTTGTGGAATGCCACCCTCATCTTTCTTTTCTTCTTCATCTGTTCCTTTCGCTGCAATGCGCAAAGCTTTCAACTTTTCACGAAGATCCTTTCCTAAGACAATCTTAGGTGCAACTTTGGCTGGTTTTTCTTTTGGTAATGGTTCATCTGTGAGAGTAAACTGATCTTCCTTTGGAGGAACAGACATTTCTTCGTAATATCTGGGTTCTTCTTTTTCCTTGGGTACCCATTCCATTCTCCACAAATCCTGCCAAGCCAAAGTATTTTCAGGTACAACGTACTGTGTTTCTCCTAATAAGACAGCATCAGTGAGATGAACAATGCTATGTACACCTGTCTTCATGAGTTGTTTACGTTTTTCTGGGAATCGGATCAACTCATCGATTAAACGATAAACAAATAATGTCACAATATCCACATTTTCTTGTCCTCCTACACGTCCTACGCGTGGTGCGTGGAGCAAGCATTTACTATCAGCTGCTCTCCACTTACAACGTGCTGCGTTATCACAGGTTTCTTTTGTGTCTTGGATTCGGCAATCTACACGAAGCAATGAGTTAATAGGTTTACGTTGATAATCTTCCAAATACAACCATTTGCTGATTTCTGTTCCAAAGGTTAAATATAATCGCTGACGTTTTTCAAACAAGGGTAGATTGCGATTAAAAATAGTGTCTTCCACTAAGTTTAATACACCTTTGCGACGATAGATGGTATCATTGATTTTGGATATGATGCTTGGATCAGCTCTACGATCAGGATTTTTACTGGTCATCCAGTTGCTGAAGGTCAAACGGAAATGCTGATAGATTTCTTCCAAATCATTTTGTTCCATTGTGATTTCTCTTTCCTTTCGTATTGCTTTATTCTCTTCAAAAATGCTTATATTTATGTGATAATCTAAGTTCTTGCGGAAAGATTTGTAATCATCTACAGTGACAGTGGGGACGTTGGCTAACTTAGCTTGGGGTGTCTTATTCGTAGGAATGTAGATTCCATTTTGGAGTTGTAATGCCATGATTTGATTATCATCCATAGCACTCACGATTTTCGCTTTGATATGATAGCCTTCAAATGCAGATAACTGTTGTTTCACAACTGTTTCATAAAACTCATAGATCATATCTGCTGGAGCAACAGGAACCTGATCCCAATCAAAGTACATGGTCATGTTAAAATAAGTTACTTTTCCATCATCAACAACTGGAATGATCACATAACGATCTTCTTTATAAATCTTGATAGTGATTCCCACGATGTGATTGTAGATATCTTTCACAAATCCATTAAAAATAGGAGTCACATTCTTAAAGAGTACACGCTGATTGGTCAATCCATCCACAGCACCTGTTACCGTTAGTAAAGCAGCAGGATTGATTCCACTCTGCAAAGTAAAAAGAGATGTCTTCATGGAAGAAATACAGTTTCTGCGAAACTCCTGGATACGTTTACGCAAAATATCAGGCCAGATGAACTGAGGATCTGTAGAGTTTTCATCCGCCGATTGGAAGATCAAATCTGAACGACTTAATCCCTGTTGTGTAGTTGTGGTAGCAAGATTTTTTACATAGAAGATGGGTTCCCAGTGTCCAGAATAGTGCTTGAGCAAAATACCATAGTCACAGTTTTTATGTTTGTCTTCATCATATCCAAAGGGAGGGCAGTTCACACTTACTGTATCATCAGGATTGTATTCTAAAACTAAGAATAAGATTCCTCTATCATTTGTGAGAGGGAGAGGACTGGAGAGCAACTGAGCAAAATGCCTGTATTGTTTGAGTTCTGTTTCCAAGTTAATGTAAGCCTGAAACTGGTGCCAGCTTTTGTAGATTCGCTCAATGTAATATTTTGTTTCTGTGGTGTAAGATACATTAGGAAACCATTTTTTAGTCCATTGACCCATATCTACATTTTCAGGAATCTTAGCATCAGAACGATAGAACTCGTTCATCAAGTTTCCATAGTTGAGGTTTGCAAAAATAGGAGGTTTGATTTCATTGATGAGTTTTTCTTTTACTTCTTTGATGTTATTGAGATTGAGATAGGGTGCCAACGCAGATAAGAAACTATCATTCAAATGTTGTCTTCCATTTTGTACAGCAAGACGTAAAAATCCTTCTCCGTTAGGTTGAAGCTTACTCTTTGTAAAATCACGTGCCACCATGTAGTTAGGATTTTGAGTAAAATATTCATCTAATCCTGGGAGTAGCAAACCAATCTGTGGTCCTTCACTGGAGAAGACATCCAATGGAAACTTCGCGGCACCCTGGATATATCTGGTTTCTGGTTTATCAAGGACGATTCTATAACTCAAGAAAGGTTGTGTTTTTACAGGAGGAGCTGCAGGTTTTGGTCCTTCACCCAACAAATGTGTATAGGCAGCCGCTGCAGATCCTGTAGGTTGAATATCTTTTCCACGTTCTTTCTTAGGATCTGGTGTTAAGAAGCAACAAGGAATCCAGAACTTACGACTTGGATGGAGCAACTCTTTCTTTGTCAAGAAACCAATCTCATCGTGAATCTTTTTCGCGGGTGTCTGGAAGATTCTTTTATTAAAAATAGTTTCTTCGTATACCTTTCCATCTATGCGAACTGTCTGAGGATCTGTTCTGTGATTTTTGGGTATTTCTACACCACCACAAAAAGGACAGGAGTTTTTGATCTTGGGTCTTTTATTTATATCTTCTAAACTATCCATATCTTCTTGAAAGAGGACCACTTCATCTTTATAACAATAATATTGAGGACATAGGTAATAGTTAATATTATTGGGCGATGAACCATATGCCATCACTGTAACATAAGAACCTTCTCTTGGTGGTGATTCTTTGAAGGGTTGTCTGGTTTTAGGATCTACACCATAGCGAACAAAGCGATGTTTATTTTTCGCTTGTTTATTTAACATGACTTCGTACTGGGCTTCATTTAACACCAAAGGCTGATTCATATAGTTGGCTTGACATAAACTAGCATATTCTTTATCTGTAGTAAATAAAGTTTCATCTGCAGCTTTCAAACGATTTAAGAAATATCCAGCAAGAGGTTTTTCTTTCTCGGCTCCCTTTTTCTTGGCTTGCTGTGCCTTCAATCCTTTCTTTCCTCCAGGACCTTCCACCTCAAGTTCTACATTGCCTTCACTTTCTTCCTGTTCCTCTTTCTTTTCCTCTTCTTCTACAACTTTTGGTGGAGGAGCTGGAGCTTCTTGTTGTTCAGTGGTGGCTTGAGCTCTCTCTTCTTGCTCTGTATCACCTGAATCATTATTAAGAAACAACTCATCGTCGTCATCAAATAACAAAGTTTCTTTTTTTGCTTTTTCATCCTTTGGTTTTTGGCGTCTTGCTAATAAGGTCATAAGATCTTCTTCTTCCTCTTCTTGTACTTTAGTATCACCTGCTGTGGCTTTACCAACAGCAATAGCTGCTTTGTTATAAGATGAATAAATGGATCGTGAGGCTAACCAATCTTTATTACGACTGGCAAACAACATCGTCAAACAAGTCAATAAGCGCTGAAAAGTACTCTGTGACTTCAAACCATAGATATCAAAGATGTATTGAGGATGGCTTCCACGAACTACCACGTCTACACCATAATCATATTTCGCTATGAAATCTTTGGCATCAATATCTACAGGAACAAGTTCAATCTTTTCTTGATAGAACTTCTTAATGCGGTCCATTGCCTCTGAACGACTTATTCCAAACTCACGGGTAATATAATCAATCATTTGTTCCATATCATTCTCTGAATCTCCGCGAATTTCATATCGTTCTTCAAGTTGTTTAATAAACTGGTGGATTCTATCATCAGTTTGAAAGTTGCTGACAAGTTTAAAACGCAATGTAATCAAAGCATTGGATCCAGGTAGCGGCTTGATTTCCTGAAATACATAACTCATGGCTTCAACACGAGCACGCAAGACTTCTAATGTCAATGGTTTATCTTGAATCAAAAGACGAATGCCACACAACACAGCCATTTTATGTATTCTTGGCGTAATGGATGCGTAAGGTGTTTTGAGAAGGGCAGTTTGTAATAATCTGGGAAAATCACTCAAATGTTTGCGAAGTTCTAAATAACGCTTTTGTTTAGGAGGCATAAGAATATAAGCTGCTTTTTTATCTGCAGTCACACGCAATGTACCATACATATTGATAGGTTCATCAATAGAGGATTCATGATAAATCGTTTTCATGTAAAGATAATCGGCTTCAGGTGTAGCACTGTCTTCAGAAGCCCAATCCAAAAACAATCTTGGAGGAGAAATATCAGGTTCTTTACGAATCAAAGAATCAGGTTTGATTAGGATTTTACTGATGGCTTCTCTATCGGGTTGTAAAAGGCGAATAAAAGGAACTTGTTTGGTCACAGGAGTTTCATAGAACAAAAGTTCAACATCTTTCGCTTTGGATTTTTCAATATCTTGCCAGATTAACTTCAAATATTTTACACCGCCAAAATGAACACGATATTTATCCGTTTCCTGTTTTCCAATCTGTTCAACGTATTTTGCCAATACCTTTTCATACTCTTGAATCAAACTATCAGCATACGTAATGTATTTCAAATAGTTTTCTGTACGTTCTTTTTGCTTTGGATTGATCTCTCCTTTTTTATCAAAGTCTAAGTTATTAAAGTATGGATATATCTTTCCATACCACTGATCAGGACGAGAAAGAGGATTTATAACATCACGAGGAAATGAAGCAACAAGATCAGAAAATAAAAAGACATGAATGATATTTTTGGTATTGGCAAAACGATAGTAAAGCATATCTTCGACCAACATTCTGGATTGATCTTCACTTTGGATGGTAGTAGGTTCACCACTTCGTACATTCACGAATATACTGTTTGCACTGCCTTTGATTTGATCAAACGGATTTATAACTTCTTGTTCTGTGACTGATTCATCCTCTTGATCGCTTCTTTCTTTTTTATCTATATTATAAGGATTTCTCCAAAAATGTGTAAAGGGTACATATGTTGTAGATTGTTCTTCTTGTTTTTCAGAAATAGAGACTAATAAAGAAACATGAAGCGGGTCTATAGTCTTTCCTAATTCTTTACCAAGGGCTGTCGCTACTTTGCTCCGAATGTCTTGGATGGTTTGAAAGGGATAATATTGGACAGAAATCTCTTTCTTTGCCGCCTGGCGATTTGAAAAGTAGTAAAAACGGAGTTTAGTGCTTTGAATTCCGTCCTGTAGTGAGGAAAATATTGACGGTACTTCTTGAAAGAACTCACTAAGTTTTTCTTCAAGAGGTAGTTTATCTTTGGGAACTTCTTCACCCATTTCTATATCCTTAAAGGGAAAACATTTTGCCGATAGACACATCTTGTCCATCTTTCCCAGGATCGTATTTTGGTTGATCGGTGATTTGAACACCACAATAAGAGACAGGCTGTGCTTTGAAATCCTGATATTGATATACACCTATTTTTTCAGCTTCGCGCAACAGCCAACCAAAGTTGTTCCAAAACTCAGGTTCATGCCCAATGCTCTTCGTAATCATATGAGCCATTTCATGCAACGCCACAAAAATCATAATATTATCATCAACTAAGTTTTCATTCCCACCTTGTCTCTGCCGTAAGCATAAATGAACTTTTTGTCCTTTGTTCACACTAAAACTGGTATGCTCCTCATCAGGTGTAGATTCTAACAAGCGCTCAGCATCTGGGCGAAAGTTTTGAAGAAGTTGGTGAACTTGAGTTTTATCGGGATAGGAAGATTGTAAATGAATATAGAGTTTCTTCATTTTCATTCGCACTCGCGCCAATAAATCTGCCGCTTGTTGCTTATCGGGCATATCCCGTACATTGTATGAATATCCATCCACTGAACTTTTGACGGTAGTCATAGGATAGGAACCCCCGACCCCAAACTTCGTTTGTAAACTTTGAAAAGCACCTTGAATGCCTGAGAACATTCTCCTACTCTAACTATAGGAGAATGTCTGTGCTTCCTTTTGGACCTGACAAAAATGCTTCAAATTATTTCACAGAGCGAGTTGAAAAACTAATCCGCTTTGATGAAATCCGAATCATGGAACTTTTGGAAAGTTTTCAATACGGGATCGGCTATATTTTGATTTGTTTCTTTTTGGGTGTTTCGCTGGATTTTCTTTTCCCCAAGTTTGATGAAGAAACGGATTCTACACAGTTATTTTTGGAGGTTTCGCTTCAATGTTTGGCATTGATCGTCTTTGTCTTCTATGGACGTAAACTTATTAAAGTCATGCCTTTCTTATTCAATCTTTATCGTCCTCTCTTTGGTGGTAAATCTGTTCCTAAATACCGCGCCTATGAATCCACTGAATACGAGGGTGAAGTGGTGATTGGATTTGTACTTGTTGCCACACAAACTAACTTATTGAAGAAGATTGATAAGTTAAGTCGTAACTTGTACCAATGGATGTACGGAAAACAGCGTGATACGATTGAAGTCATTAAAAAAGACGGAGAGGCTGTAAAGGAAAAGATTATTGCCGATGAAAAGATACTTGAACAAGATGTTCAAAAAATCAAAAAAGATGTAAAAGGAATCTAAATTTTTATATGCAAAAATATCCTTCTTGAGCGATTCAGAATCTTTCAAAAAAGATAGTTTAGACTTTGATTAAACTGATGTTTAAGCGATTTCAAGGTTACGACGGTTGACGTCAGGTTCAATAGTGGTCTGATTGAAAACGGAAACAGGTACTTGAGGGTTAGGAGGTTCAGAACGGAGTTGGTAGTTGGCGTTACGGAGTGATTGACCAACAGTGTTGACACCAATCAATGCACCAGCGCTCAAGAAGTTTTTACCCTTGAGGGATCCAGTTCCCATAGGGTTCTGTTGAGCCCAAACAGAGTTAGGATCCTTAGGGAGTAACTCACTAGGAGTTAACTGATCACGGGGGTAGCAACCAGCAGGCTGTTCAGCGTTTCCAAATCCAGCAGGACCTTCATCAAGATTGGCAAATCCTTCATTAGATGTCTGCATGGTGTTGGTAGCGTTAGCTACATTGCTGGCAACTGCCATAGCGGCGTTCTGGTTGTTGGTCAAAGCAGCGTTAGGATTACCCATGTTAGCATTCATCTGAGTATTTCCATTAGCATCCATTGATGCATTGTTAGCTTTGTAGTTGGCATTGCTGCTCAAAGTGCTTCCATTGTTGTTTTGAAAGCCTTCGCGCATACCAAGCAAACGTCCAACATATCCAGGATTGAGTAAGTAAGCACCGCCTACAAAAACGGCTAAAACCAAAATAGCAAATACTAAGGTACGAATATCCATTGCAACACTAGCCATTCGTTGTCTCTGTATTAGTCCAAGTCTATATTTTTTTTCAAAGTCCTTAAGAATCTTCCACTTCGGAGTCCGAAGAACTCAAGTCGGAGGAATCTTCTCCAGGAATAGTGCCGTATTTCTCATAATATTTTTCAGTTAATCTTTCAGCTTTTAGGGATGCAAGCGCAGCACGAAGTTTGGCTTCACGTATTTTCTTCTTTTCCAAGCGATGAGAAGGGGCTTCATATTCTAAAGTCATCAATCGGGAGTCTGAAGGATCTGAGAAAGAAGGTTCTAACTCCACAAGACCATTTGTGGAAGATGTTGTCTGTTGAAGTTGAATCGTGCGAAGTTCAGGTGCCGGAGAAGCACTGCGTGAATCTCCACCCATAACAAACTCTGAAGGAATCACAGGCTCCGTGGTTCGGAGTTCACCGTTTTTCCAAATAAGAACAAACTCTCGGGGCATGATCTTAAGTTCCTTCGGTGTCCAGGTGACTGCATACCACCCTGGTGTCTCTACACCCTTGCCGTTTCCTTCCCATACATGATTGAGTCGGGAGAGAATGGTTTTGGTACGAAGAGGAGTTGAAAAATGGCGCTTGGATTTCTCAATAAACCCCTCCACTAAAGTTTCCATCAAGGATTTGAACTCAGATGTCTCAAGATCAGGAGGATCCGGAAAGTTAGGAGCTTCCAAATATTGACTGTCTGACTCCACTGAAAGATTAGTAGTGATAGGGAATAAATAGGATTTTTCAGTACTCTTAAATGTTGGAAGACCAATAGTGATATCCATGGAATCTACTAACTTCCATTTGAATCTAACGCCAAAAAATACGCTACGTTAAACTCATTAAGTTCTTTTCAAAAGTTTAGGGTAGTATGACAAGTCCGAAACCGGGATTTCATCCAAATCGTAAATCTATAATGGAAGGGGTCATGGAGAAAGCTATCATGTTTCTTAATGAACCCACAACAAAGGAGCGAATACAGCACTATTTGATTGATCCTCTCTTAAATCACGTCATGGATCGTGTATTTCCTTATATTGTTCTGACATGTGTGCTCTTTACACTATTATTGATAGTAGCTATGCTTACTTTTGCAATGGTATTTATACAAATGCGTCAACCTGCTCTGCCCGGTAGTCTTGCGGGTAACTTTATTGCGCCCTTTCCCACAAATGGTTAGAAGATTGACAGCATGAACACAAATGAGTTAGGGAACTGGGTACGAAACTTTGTACATTTTGATAACTTAGCCTTAGGGTACAATCGTCAAGCCAGCAGTGCACGAAAAGTACGCGAAGAATATGAAGATAAAATCATCAATCATCTTCGTCAAAATTCTATGGAAAATGCTATTATTCAGATAGCAGGTGGACGTTTATTTGTGAGCGAAGAACGTCATTCGCAAGCCTTAACATTACATCGTATTGAAGAACTTCTCCGGTCATACTATGCCAGTAAAGGTGCTTCAGGTGCTGGTGCTCTTGATGAAACACCTCATATCATGAAGTTTATAAAGCAACAACGAGGATTTGAAATCTACAAAAAGTTGAAGAAACAAACAGGTGCCCCGCCTGCTCCTTTGCCCCCACCCCCATCTTCCTCGGATTTGACAAACTTTCGTCGTTAAGCGCGACGATTGACTTTTCTGGTTTTTCTTCCTTTGCGATTGACTCGGCGAGTACGACGCTTTGAACCGTATTTTTTATTAAAGTTAGAGGAGTTTCCTGAAGTGATAGCTGCCCATGCATTACTAAACTGTGATCGTGCCATATCTATTTGAAAATTATTTTTTTTTTGGTTTAAAGGTGAAATACTATATTTAAGTAGGACTAGTATTTTACGTGTGCAGCAATAAAGAATGGAACACACTTTCCTTCCACACTTTTGGTCAAACTATCATAAACAAAAAAAAGAAGCTCCTTGGCGAAAATGGTTACATGAATATGTGTATATTGATGTACGCAATCCTCGCTCAGTTGTAAAACGATTTGAATGCTTTCAATATTTCTGTAGACATGGATTAATCCCCTTTGTCAAACGTCATGGGTATATTTTTGACACTAAACGTAATCTGGCTAACGATATTGCCAACTATATTTTTCAAGATATGAAACAAGATTTTATTCTACAAGAATATCGCAGATATTTATCTGCTAAAGATGAAAATGATATTGATTACGATTATTATTGTCTGAAAGGAATACCTGTTAATCATTGGGATGCTTTTTGGAATGAATGGCAATGGATGAGTGATTTTTACGATGAAAAGTTTCGGAATCGTTATTCTATACCTTATATTGTCTATAATCGTTTGGATTTAGAACATTCCAGTATTACACAGAAAATCAATCAAGAACTGGATGAAGCTGAGGATGAAGATGATTATATACATCCAACGAATGAACAAGCATCAGAAGCCATTGGACAAGGAAAAGATAAAAATAGTTTATATTAAACAATAATAAAATTGGCTATTATCCAGTTGTATACTAAAGTACCAAAATGCTACCTACTCTAAAGACTGGTGCTACTGCTTTACGAAATGGAATCGAGTACGAAAAACGCGTAGCCGATTCTCTTTCTAAACTTGTTTACAAGGGAAAATCTATCTTAGTTCATACCATGACAGCTGGTGCATCAGGAGACAGCGATGTGCGCTTTAGTATTGATGACATTCAATATTCCATTGAAGTCAAAGATAAAAAAGCCTTTGAAGGAGGTCAAAAACGAATGATTCCTGGCGAGGATGGGCTTCGTATCCCAGAAGAGGGACTCCATAAACAATGTCTAGGGAGTTATATTCCCTTTCATGGAAATGTCCCTTCGTTTCTCAAAGGGGATAAACGCCCTGAACAATGGCTTCAAGAAAAACATTTATTCGTTGATGAATATATTCCTGTTGACAATAAAAAAGTAACCGAATATTATCGCCAAAAAGGAGAATCTTATATTCAAGTGGAAGGAAAAGGTCTTTATCATCTGGGATCAGATATTCTGGGTTTGGATGTCCCAGAGTTTAGTTGTGAAACAACTCTGCGCATTCGTTGTAAATGTCATAAAAGTGTTCCTATGAATCGCAGTATCATGACATCCTTCATTTATAATAAAAAAACATTGGTTTCCTCTAACTATGATTTAGTGACAAAACCGCCTCCTGCATTTACGAAGAAAGAGGAGGAAGGATCAGAATCTCAGAAGACTTCTTTGATTTGTTCATCCCATATGCCCATGATGGAGTAAGAAAACGGCAGCCTTGGTATAAGTTACGAATGTACTCGCAATCATTATAACTGATCATCCAATCTTTACGCTTTTTAATGACTTCAGCAAAAGCAGCATGGTCAAAACCATGATGAAGATCCCCATCACGCCCATAAATATAGGAACTAATGTAATAAGGAGGATCAGCATAGATCACTGTTTGATCGGTTTCTGGATGACTTTGTAAGAAAGCACAACAATCTTTATTGGAAAAATGTATGCGCGCAAGATTTACCTGTTTGATCGTTTGAAGAGAAGAAGGTGTTAGCCTTCCTGATGCGGCTTGTTCTGAAAATCCACCGCAAAAGGTGGCTCCACTAAATGAGCAGCGATTAATGATAAAATATTTTGTAGCGACTGTCAATGCATCAGTATCCTGTAAAATCTCCTGACGAAAACGGGAAAACTTTTCTTTGGAAACAGGCATTTCTGCTTGAACACGATCTGCCAGAGCAGTGGAGGCTTCTTGTGTCTGTTTCCAGAATGTATAGAGAGGAACAAAGAGATCATTTCCATGGACAGTATATCCATCTTGTGCGAGGGCTATTTCAAAACTGCCTCCTCCAAAAAATGGAGACAATACGATTTTTCTGGAAGGATATTCTTTCAAAAGAGTTTCCTTTAAGAAGGGAATGGCTCTGGTTTTGCCACCAGGATATCGCAACGGTGATTTTTGTTTTGTCGTCATGGGATACAGTTTCTATCCCTCAGGAAAGAACTCAATTTTTTAAGCAGTGCTCCATTTGGATTCACTGAAAGGCAAGACACCGATAGTATCGGATTCTCCACGGAACTTACTGACTTTCTTATCAAACTCAATGCCCGAAGGTGTTAAAGGAACACCAGTACGTTTGGCTACAGCCTCTTCATCATGCTTAGACTGAGCAGGTTTAGGACCATAACAGTTGACTCCAAAACGAAGTTCAGGATTATCAAAGTATCCACCGTTTACACCAGGTTTTCCACAGGCTCCACGCTGTTCTTCAGGTCCACTCTGTAACTTTTCCCATGTGTTTTGTGATGTAGGATAGACGGCATTCTGTCCCTTCACCCAACCATAGTTACACCAATCAGCCCCACGTTCCCAGGCTTGTTTTACCTGATCATAGGTGGCTAACTCAGCACCCAAGGCTTTACAGAGAGGTTCAGCATCATAATATGTAAATGTGTTCTTGCTTACATTGTAGACTTCAGATCCTGCACCACCTTGAGGCAAGACTTTTTCAGCAAGGGAAGGAGGTCCTTGTTTTTCATCCTGAGGAGGAATGGAAGGTTTTAAGACTTCAAGTTCACCTTCCGTAGTCTTGACTTCAGAGCCCGGAATAGGCATTTTCATTCCTAAAGCATCTCGTACCTGAGTGTAGAAAGCATTGAATCCATTTTGGATTTCATTGCCGAAGAAAGTAAACAGAACAATAAAAGTCACCACCAAAATACCAAAGATAGCAGCCCCACTCATGTTAAACCCACTCATCATACCCGCATTACCAGTGTTGGCAACAGGTGTAAGATTTGCTATAGGAATATTCTCAACTGTATTGCTTACAGTATTAGCCAATGTATTATAAGTATTTGTCAAAGCATCATTTACCTTTTGATTCAAGTTCTCAACATTGACTCGGAGACGATTTATAGCATTTGCTCCTGGAACTCCAAGGGGAAGTAAACTATTAGCATTCTTACCAGTGTTTGTAAAGGTATAGTTCATCGTCTATCTGTATTTTAAGCATAAAAAGATTCAACAATGGCTGGGATCTGTTTTTCAATATGTTCAAAAAAAGAAGGCAAGCTCACATCCCAATGAACCCCATCCTCCGCAAGATTCGGAAAGGCAATACCAAATCCCCATGTGTTTGGAAAATCTTGAATACGACCTGTTTTTCCATCGTAGGCATATGACTTTGTCAGCGGAGTTCTTTGAAATCCTGTAGCATAAATGACCCAATCCGATTTCCGAGTATGGCGGATTAATGCTGCCGTATTTGTTAACGGATGCAAGAATGTTTGTGTATATTCACCGTTAAGTATTGACATCGCAATAGTTTCGGATTCTTGTTTAATACCATCGTATTCGCCATCACGTGCAAACTGAAATGGCTTTTCTCCTTTATAAAAAGCATGTGTAATAGCACCCAACTTATGTAGATGGGAAAGTATCAATGTACCACTATGTGCAGTTCCAAAAACAGAAACAACAGATTTTGAGTCTACATATTGTTTTAATCGCTCAGCATCCAATGCAATCTCTAAGGGTATTGTGGGTATCGGATATTCTAAATGTTTGGCTTCAGAACCTGTGCAAACAATACAAAGTTTTGCAAGTAAAGAGCCATTGCTTCCATAAGAAACTCTCGTCTTTCCATTTTCTTCTTTTATGCTATTTACAGTGGAATAGATCAACTCACATCGTTCCATGTATGATTTAGTAATATGACGCAAAAGACGTATATAATGAAGAAGTGTTGTAGGCTTTGAAGGATCAATAGATTGCCATGGTGAAGGTAGACTTTCCACTGAAACCTGTTTCTTTCGTAAAATATCTAACATTTGATTCCATGTAGTATTGGATACTATTGTGCTCCATTTTCGTTGAAGACTACCACCGTCATGATAGGGATCTATACAAATAACATCTTGAGGAGGTATATTTGTAAAAGATAGACAAAAGAGTGTCAATAACCCTGCACTGCCTGTCCCTATGATACAGATTTTACATTCTTGTGACATTCTATCTATTCATAGAAGCATAATCCATGAATAGAAAGTTTAAAAGATCTTGTAATGTTTATGCACCATCGTCAGGAGCAGTACGATTTCCACCGCGGCTGGCAATCAACTGACGTTGATCAGGAGTAGTGCAGACACAACCACCACCACAAGAGAAAGAGGCACCGCAGCACTCAGGTTTGCACTGATTGCTCTTAAACATGAAAAGATTGTCAGGACCGAGTTCAAAGTCAGGACCAATCAACTTCTCATTAGGTGCCGTATATCTCCATTGAGATACACCATTTCCAGTTTCCAACTTTACACCATCAAAAGCACCGATGGGTTCATAAGCATTCTTGGCTCCACCAGCATTTTGGAGGAAATAGTTAGTGAACCCTTCAGAAGATCTACCGGGCTTCATGGCGATCATTAATAAGTTAGCAGCAAGGAGGATTACTAAGCCTGTGATCAAGAAACCTAGACGCATATTTTCTTCTTAGGCTTTTGTTTTTTCATTGAGACGTTGGAGTAAAAAGTTCATCGTTTGGGGTAAATGGCTATGCCCAACTTCAGTAAAATCCCTTACATAACCGGAAATATCTTCAGTTTGTACCCAAAATGTTCCAGATTCGGTGATTATATGAACACCTTGAACTAAAGTTAAGTTTTCACGAATGACCGGTCTATGTTTCCAATCTCCAAGTTTCCACCATACACCATCCGTAAACCATTTTTTGGTTGCAACGAACTTATTCACATGAACGATTCCAGTATAGATTCCAAGAATCTTTGTATTTTTTCCATCAAGATCTTCTATCATATCACCAATACGCAAAGTTCCCAGACTCACCATTTTCCCATTTTTTCTGACGAGGCAGGAAGCGGCAAAGCAAGGATGTTCCTCGCTTGTTGCAGTATCCACTGTATCATTGGATAGCATTTCCTGTACGAGACGATCCCATTCAGCATCAGTCGTGGTATCACTTTCTGGAATCTCTTCCCAGTCGCGGAATAAGACTGTAGCTCCAGTAACTTTATTATGAACAGTCATCGTGCGTGATGCTGTTCGGAGTGAATAGAGACGCTGTGATGTATAAGGGATTGGAAGAGCATAGCGACTCACCTCCACTGGTTTCCAATCTCCTTCTTCCCATACCAAATGTGACCCGCTCACCAATGTACCTTTATAGTCATACATAGGAGTATTGGGTTCTTTTTCTGTCAATAAAACTCCTATAACAGAATCATTTCCTAAAAGTTTATCGCCAGGTTGTATCTTACAAATAGGTTTTGTTTTGCCATCTTCTAAGCACACTTCTGTAGCCGAATCAAAACAAAAGACACCTGCGCCAGCTACACCGATTCCTACAGCACTGAGCACTGCCAATGTACTTAAGATAACAGGTGTAAATGGAAATAAAACAAAGAAAAGCAAAATAAAGATACCAATCAATATACCAAAAATAATCATCACAACTTTAATCACAAAATCAACAGCATTTAATGTTCCTCTCATAGCTGAAATCCCCATAAAGACGGCTGCAACAGCAATCCCAAAAGCGCGTTCCATAGCGCTCATGATTTGACGAAATGTATTGGCAAAATGGCGTCCTATCAAGACAAAACGTTGGTAAAACGGGTCCATGATTTTTCTGAATGCATCCATGACATTGGATAAGAGAACACGCATAAGATTTGTAGATTGATCCAATGTGCCCAGCATATCAATCTGATTTCCAATCAACATCAATACAGGAGAGAGCATTAGTTTAAAGATAAACGTTGCCATATTGCGAGAACAAAAAGAAAAGTTATCATCAGCAAACTCTGTAGGTGTCCGTGAATCATCAGCAGGTTTATAATATCTTGCCATGACCATGATAGGTAGATCACAACGATATTTTGTCCAGTTGGCTATGATTTCTTGACGATAACTCCTGGTTAACAAATATGCTAAGCCTCCTGTTAAAACTACTGTTGTTGTAAAAAGGGGCACAGCCTCCATTCCTTTTCTTTCAACTCATTTCTTGCTTTGCTTAACTCGCACGAAGACAAGATTCATAATGTTTTTCAGCATCATGGGAATGAAGTTCCATATAATCACGGAAACAGATACCACTTGATGTTTCTATCACAGCCGAAGGTGTAGTAATGAGATTCCAGAAAGGCTGAGGTGAAACTGTTTTGACAGGGAAGAGATCTCCTGCGCGTTTCCATTGTGTTTGTTTAGAGTCCCAAATGAGAGTACCAGCACCAACTTCTGTTCCATCGGGAAGTTTACATATCTCCGTTACTTCTTTCTGCACTTTTCCAATCACTTTTCCCGTTGCTATTTCATCGCCTAACCGTATAGATTCTATTGGTGTTTCTCCCTTCTTCGTTTTAATAGTAGCCTGAGGAGAAATACAGTTGGAATAGGAAAGAGTTGTTCCAGTGCTTGGCAATCCAGCATTAACTATGCTTTGAATCATTTTCATGGACACATCATCAGCATCATCAGATTCATCGTAATCCATAAAAGTATAGTTTCCAATAGGAATGTGATGAGTATCTGTATTTAAGCAGATCAATGGACGTTCAGAACCTCCACCCCAGGGAAGAGCCACAAGAGCATCAGGGTGTTCATCTACACGGATTTTCTTGCCTTCATATTGAATAAAATGATTCGTACTGACTATCACAGGTCCAATCTTTGCCATGGGTTGTCCATCAGCATCAAACTGAAAGGTTGACGTCACTTGGGAACCATCTTTTTGGAAGCGATCTCCTATGCGAACATCACGAATAGGTATGGAACCACGACCTTGGATTTCAACAGGAGTATCAGGGTCAAAACAGAAAGTATCTAAGAAACTAAATAAGAAGGTATTGGAAAAGTTGTTCATAGCACGTACTCCAGAAACAGACATGTAAATTATGGAAAAGAAAATACCATACAAACGTAACATAAGTGATTTAATACGAGCTGCGCTCATCTTTAACTTTGCTGATAACTGCACCATACGATCTGTAAAGTTTTGAAAGACTGTATTGATTCCTCCCATCATGGTAGCGATTTGAATACGGAACGAGTTCATTGTATTAATGATAATCGCGACAGAGCCAATGATTGTTCCTAAGATTTGAAACACAGGTCCAAGTAAAGGTCCTGCCTCAGCTGTCATGATATTGCTCATGCAGTAACGAAAGTTCTCTTGAGTATCAAATCCATAGACAGAAGCAAAGGGCATCACACTTGCGCGACAACGATTTTTTGACCAGTTTTCTTTGATTTCTTTCACATCAGAAAGTGAAATGCTTAAATAAAGTCCAAGAGACAAAAGTATTATCATAATTAAAAATCCGACCATTTGGTCTTTCCTTCTGTTAATCAACAGAAAAATGATGATGTAAGAGACTCAAGAGTTGCTCCATCAGCATTTTAAAATGCTTTCAAAGGACCATAGGTTTTGCGTACCCAGTTACGATTACGTTTGAAGGTTTTGGCTGCTCGGGACATTGTGCGAACACCAAGTTTCGCGACAGCGTTTAACTTTCTGTAAACACCGAGAGCACCAAACTCTTTGACGGCTTTGCGTAAGGCAGATTGGCGTTTCATTGTTTTATTCTTTGTGGAATATCCATGTTTCGTAAGTTCACCTTTGCGAAGAGGACCGATCGTTTTCATTGTTTTACCTCCTCGTAAGATACCCTTGCCTGGTAATCCACGATTGCGAATACATCCTGAGCGGACTAACATTCTAGAGGCGGAAGGATAGACACGGTAGGCACGACCATTACGACGACGAACTGTGTAGCCGCGTTGACGAACTCCTGTAGAATAACGACGTGTATAGGCTGTACGACGAACTTGACCCGGAGGACAATCGCGCTTATTCACACCAAGGCGAGCACGACGACGGCGAGCAGATAATCTCTTAGCAGTTCTTTGCTTGAACTCTTTGGAAGTTTCTTCATAAATCGTTGTAGCACGGACACAACGTGCAGGTACCATCAACCCAAGAGGGCTTTTATAGGAGGAGCGTTTGTGATATCCGGGAGGACACCCACGTAATGGGTTAAACGCAACAGATTTAGGATAGTTTTTACGATGTTCTAATGGCATTCTATTTGTTAGGTAGAATTTCCGCATCCTCTAAACTATTTTTTTCCAAAAAGGAGTTCACAAGTTTGCTATTAAAGGTAAACGGAAACTCTACCAAGTCACGATAAAGCATATGACTTAGATCAATGCGTTCAGCGCCATCACGCAACGGAAAATATTTGGAAATACGGCGCCAAATATCATATTCTTGGAGTTCTTCTGAAGGATCTTCACCATCCAAAACATCACGAATCAAATAATAAAAAGTATTGATCTCATTGCGGAAAACATCCAATACCAATGTATCTTGATTATCCTTCGTAAGTTTGTTTAACAAGAGTTTTTTCCATTTGAGGATTTCAGTGCGAACGCCTTGTATGCGTTTGGTTCGGCTGTTTTCTTCTTCTGGAGGGGGAGGTGCAATATTCAGTTCTTCAGGTTCTGAATCACTCATTTCTACTTTAGTCTGTTTACTTTGGATTGGGTGCTGCCGCGTACAATAAAAACAAGCATCCGAGACTTAAAAACAAACCTGCTCCGGTAACACGGAGCTCATCCTTAAGACACGGTGTATAATCCTCAAAGGCTTGGGTTTGGGGTATGCGCTCAGGAGGAGGTTGATCATATGTTGTGTCTGCTCCTGCTTGGGACTCTTGCTCACGAGATCTCTTGGCAAGACTTTCAGGACTATTAGGATCGGCTAAAGCGGCAGGGTTTCCTGCATCCGGACTTATAACGGGGATTTGTACAGTTGCGTTCATTCTTTTTGAATGCGGGAAGTTTTCTCCAATAAAATATTGAATACGGTAGTCATGGAACAAAGAAGAAACTTGCGTGATACCATTGAAGAAGCGGAAAATACACCTCTTCAATATGATGCGAAAGCAAGAGTTGCCTACGTACGAGGAATGATCTCTTTAATTGAAGAACTTCGTACACAAGGAAAGACTGTTGATGAAATCAAGGAACGTGTTCCTGAGTTTGCTCGGGATTACCAAAACTTGTTTGAAGCCGTGACATCACCTACAGGCTACGATAAACAAAACCTCAAAGTGATGTTAGCCATGTTAGATCATATGGGCGAAGGTCAGTTAACTCAACACAAGGCATCTGTGATCGTGGGCAAGAAACTTGCTGACAAATATGTCAATCCTATGGTCAATGAACTTAATGGAAAGACAAACTAAGTCTTTTTATAGCCATATTTTTTATAGTTCCCTGTATTGCACATGAGTTGATCTACTACACGAAACTGATTACACCAGCGATGAGCATTGTTAATCTGCTCAGTCCAGTCAACGGTATCTAATGATTTACCATTAGATTCAAATGACTTTCGTATGGTATCACATTGTAGTTGTGTAAAGGACTCCATATGGTCTTTCAAATAGGCAGCTTCTTTTTCTGTCCATGCCAGGTTTCCACTCACATCAGGATATTCTTGATTCGATTGGACCTGCGATTCTAAAAGAGTCATCAAACGCAACACTTCTGGGAAACAACGACGAAATCCTCTGCAGATCAAATACCGTTCACTGTTACACGGGCGACTGGTGGCAGGTTTGTAGAAACTCCATTCACGAAAACAATATGTAATCAAACGTACAAGATATTGTGTAGGGCTACCAAAAATATCAAAGAGTTTCATGATAAAAAGACCCTCTTGTCCAAGGCACTCAATGCCCATTTTGGCAGATGCTACAAGTAAAGGAAATACATTTTGCTCTTGGGTAGAATAATCTTCACTGAAATCAAATCCACCGTCTGCTGTAAAGATTTGGGCTTTTCCACTCAGTTGATCCAAAAAGGCTCTTTGATTTTCAATGGAATAGATATCTCCTGTATTATCGGATCCATAGGTGACAATCACTTCTGGATGATTTTTTAGAAAGTTGTAGGCTTTTCGCCATCCAGGTATATTGTTTCCAGTAGGACGAAGTGTAATCCCCAACGATTTTGTTATTTTCTTGTTATACATGGAAGCGCGCTCGCAAATGGCTTCTATAAATCCTCCAGGTCCTTCTGCTACGTGTGCGGTCCGAATACTGGTGGTTTGTTTAGGAAGACTTTGAAAATATTGACTCACTTCCAACATTTCAATCATTTTAAAATAAGAACGACTCAGAGGTTTTTGAATAGCCAGAGAGGGAGGAAACTTCTCCGCGTCGTGTGTGTACACCAGTTCGTAGGGATTGCTGAGTTTTTTCAATGTCTCCCAGTTTTTGGATTCCTCATAGGGTGTAATCTCTTGTTTTAACTGATTGAGTTCTTCATGCTTGAACTCTTTCCAAAGAGTGGTCCAAAAAGGAGTTCCAAGCGATTCCGATGGTAAAGGACTTTTTTGAAAAAAAATCTTTTCCCATGGTGGTTGTTTGACTGCCGACCCGTTCATACCTTACCATTGTTTTTAATGTTTAACCCATTTTCCGCTTGAGGAGGTGGAAATCTTAGATAGGAACAATATCAATATAGTCTTCACTCTCAGTGAATATTTTCACGGCTTTAGAAACTTCAGGTACAACAATATTTGTTTCAAAGTTAGAAACATCACATGCATCTTTTGTAGTTCTTCTTGAGAGAGCAAGATCAATCTTATCTTGATCGATTTCATTAACCTCTTCTTCCTCATCTTCATATTCGTCAGCAGGAATGGCTGGAGCACCCTGGAGTAAGGAGAGAAGAGCATTTTCATCCAATAAGATTTGACTAAAGGCAGTGCCTCCACGGATTGGTTGACCCATCATGATATTCCCTGCTACACCCGTAATAGGATCCACTTCACCGAACTGAGCAGCGCGTAAGAGAATCTTTTCCGTTTCCTCAAAACTGGCTTTAGCAAGAGGACCAATATCTGTCTTATTGATACCATAACGATCAACTGACATGAGACGTCCAGTCTTTGTCATCACATCCACAAGGAGACCGATGTGGCGGATATTCACTGGAGCATCTTCAAATAGATCTTGGATTTCTGAAAGTAACGTGGCGCGAGTGGCTTCAATACCCAAGTTTTCATAGATATCATAAGGGTGTGTACTGAGAATACGACGACCATCTACAGCAGGATGATTCATGACTTCAAGGAAGTTAGTACCATCAGTATCAATGACATATTCTGTTACATTTTTGTAATCACCATCAACATCTTCTACATATCCTCTTTCTTCACGGAAGGTGGCTGTCTTAATGCCAGGAAGTCCGTGCATGACTACACTGTTCAAGAGTTTATTCTGGAACTTTTTGAGATTGACTAAATCATCTTCAGCAGGATCCTTCTTATCTCTATCAGCGTTCGTCAAACGAATACGCATGATTAACTTTGTAGCATTGAAATCAGAATAGGTTGTTTTCACGTTATCTCCATATTGACGATCCAAAACAAATGCGATGTCGTCCATGGTAATGTTTTTATTAAACATCTTTTCACGATCCAACTCCAAACGGAGCATCCATTTGCTGAAGGTATTTTCTACAGTTTCATCTGTACTTTCACCGAGTTCAAAGACTTTGTAGAAATCAATCAAATCTCTGTCTTCCTCCAAGATGGTATCTTGCACCTTCGGATCATAGTAAATAGCAGCCTTCACAGTGATATCACGAAGCAAGGTGAGACCAAGATCTTGGGCTACTTCACGAGCTTTGTCTTTGATCTGACGATATTCAGGTTTCAAGAAGACAGTCAAGGCAATAGCTTTAGGATTTTGCGTTACCTTCAAAAGTTCTTCCAAACGCGGTACACCTCGGGTCATGTTAGACTTAGCAGCTACACCAGCCAAGTGGAAAGTGTTCAATGTCATCTGTGTGGAAGGTTCACCAATACTTTGTGCAGCGATGATCCCTACTAACTCACCAGGCTGTACCCAGGATTGCCAGTTTTTAACGACCAAGAGCTCACAGAGAGTATCAAAGGCGACTCTGTTAAGACGACGAGTGATAATGAGTTTATGAGGAGCACAATAGAAGCGCACAGCAGCAGCCCAAATGCGATGGTAAGATTGGGTTTTATTAATGACTTTCTTGATTTGAGTAAGTACATAGAGAGGATCAAGATCAGTTCGTGCGTCACGAGGTTTTCCTTCTTTCATAGGATTGAACTTGGCTTGGATGTTGTTCAAGAGGCGTTCAATGTTCATAGGAGCGTGGAGTTCACGGTCCATCTTTCCACGATTGACACCTTCTACCAACATACGACGATCTTCTTTGATTTCATCAATAAACTCAGCTAACTCTCCTTGATAGTTTCCAAACTTAGAGTTGTCAATGCCGAGTTTACTCCAATCAATGTTCACCATACCATATTCTCGTTCAATGTTCGCGGCACTCATTTTTTGAAGAGGGATTTCTACGTGTTCAATCTTTGTGGCATTCACACCATCTTCACCATATTTGAATTGTACAATATTTCCACGAGAATCACGAACAGTACCATCAAACTGTACTGTAAGATCTTCCATGGCTTTGATTAGACGACGCTGGATATACCCTGTGGTAGCAGTTTTGACGGCTGTATCAATCAAACCTTCACGACCTGACATAGCGTGGAAGAAGAACTCTTGAGGAGTTAATCCACGAATGAAAGAGGATTCAGCAAATCCACGAGCCTCTGCACTATCATCGTATTTCTTGTAGTGAGGCAAGGTACGATCATTGAACCCATAGGAAATACGCTTACCTTCAATGGAGATTTGACCCAAGCAAGCAATCATCTGAGCAATGTTGAAGGTGGAACCTTTGGAACCAGCACGAACCATGGCTACAAGACGATTTTCATCGGCAAGAGAAGCAAGACCTTGTTTACCTGCTTCTTCGTTAGCTTTGTTTAAGGCTTTGAACACTTTGTTCTCGAACTCTTCTTCGTTAGTACGCCCTGAGTTGTTTTCAAAGAGATCCAAGTGGATTTGGAGGATGATATTTTCTACTTCTTTCTTTCTGTCTTTCATGACTTTTTCCATGGCTTCAAGCGTAGCACTATCTGCTACCAAATCGCTAATGCCTACACTAAAACCATCATAGATCAAGAACTGTTCTACTGTGTTCTGCATGCAGTCAATCATATTCACTGTTTCTTTGGAACTGTAGTCGTTGAAAGCTACGTGGACGAGACCTTTGCTGGGTTTGGAGAAGATATCTTTATCAAACTGACCTTGAAGTACTTCACCTTCCACGATCTTGATATTGTATTCAGGATCTGATTGTTTTTCAGGAGGAACTTCTTTGCCCTGTTTGTTTTTCATTTCAAGATTTACAGGAGGGATGATTTGAGAGATGACCTGGTGACCTGTGTATTTGTTCTTAGGAAGTTTGGGTTTAGGAAGTTGTCCCAAGAAACGCTTGTTCCACATCATTAAGTTCATGAACTCACGGCGGTTAAGTGCTACACCATTACGAGTCATACGATAGGATCCTACACATGTATCTTGTACAATACCAATCACAGGAATACCCAAACGAGGACTGATGATTTGATTAGGTACAGCAGCGATTTCAGAAAGTTCAGTACTGGCTTCATAGGATTGAGGAATGTGAGCATTCATTTCATCACCATCAAAGTCGGCATTGTAAGGAGCAGTAACGGACACATTCAAACGGAAAGTGTTGTGAGGAAGAACTTTCACGCGGTGACCCATCATAGACATTCTGTGAAGAGTAGGCTGACGGTTAAAGAGAATGATATCACCATCTACTAAATGTCTGTTTACAGTATCACCAATGTGTAATACAACATCTTTACGATTAATGTGACGGAGACTGATCATGCGACCATTTTTCTGAATAATCGTCTTTGCACCAGGATGTACTTCTGTTCCATTTTGTATATAACGATAAAGCTGATCACGATTGTAAATCGTCACGCGCTCAGGAACCGTTAAGTTCATAGCGATCTTGATAGGCACACCGATTTCAGCAATACTCAAGTTAGGATCAGGAGTAATGACAGAACGAGCTGAGAACTCAACACGCTTACCTTGGATATTGAAACGAATACGACCTTCTTTGGAGCCCAAACGCTGCTGAATGGACTTGAGAGGACGACCACTGCGCTGAGCACTGGGAGCTACACCAGGAAGTTGATTGTTTACCAAGGTGGCAACGTGATATTGGAGAAGACTGGTGTATTCACCGATGACGTCAGCGTCTCTCTTTTCAGTCGCTTTAGCGGCTTCCTTTTCGCGCTCATTGACCTGGATGAAGACTGCATTTTGTTGAATACGTTGTCTTAAAGTTTGATTGGTTTTGATAATATCACCGAGTTTATGGGTTAAATCATCTTCTGAGCGCTGATTGTTATCTTGAACGACACTGGGGCGAACTTGAGGAGGAGGTACAGGAAGCACTGTACAAATCATCCAATCAGGACGGCACCAATAACGATTGAAGCCCATGAAATCAACATCTTCATCAATGATACGACGGAAAAGACGAAGGACGTATTCTGTTTCAAGGACTTGTTCCACGTGAGTAGGATTTTCAACGTTGGCAGCAGTGCCCTCTACGTTATTCCAAACAGCAACAAGGCGTGCTCCCGCAACTCCCGTGCGGACATACTTATCGGGTTGACGAGCACCACAGCCATCTTCTGTTTCCTGACCACAACGGGAAATATTAGAGCATTTGTTTTTGACTTCTTTCCAACGCCCTTCACCACGACGTTTTAGGATATTCTTATGGATGTCTTTGTCAATGAGTAGTTTACTGCATTGAATACAAACACATTTCAGAACATCAAGGATAGTATCAATGAACTGAATGTAATAGACTGGGCGGGCAAGTCGGTAGTGACCAAAGTGACCCGGGCAGTTGTGATTGGTTTGACCACATGAGCGACATGTTTTTCCGTTGTCAATCACACCCATACGAGGATCAAATAAACCACCGATTTTAGGTTCGTTATTTTCATAAGTTCCCTGATTGGTGATTTCAACGACAGAGCGTCGCTCAATCTCTTCAGGACTGAAAATCCCAAACTGGATTCCTACTACGGGTTCTATTTGGGAGTTTGGACGGATAAGACCGGCTGGCATTTATACTATCTTTTGAATAGTTTTCTAAGTAGGCAACTTTTCACTCAATTTTAATACTTTCTGTTTTTATTGGTTGGAATTAGAAATGGCAAACTCTTTCAAGAACCTATTCAAGACAGGATTCGGGATTGGTCTTGGTCTTTATGCGGCTCAAGTGGTATTTCTTTTGATTGGCATGGTTGTATTTTTTCCTGGCTATCTTATGTATAAACAAAAGCAAAAAGAAGGTGCACCTACTTCTGAAAAAGTAATAGCTTTTACAATGATGATTCTTGGTGTTGTTTTGATGGGAGGCGCGGGTTTTTCACTTTTAGTTGAAAATGCATCTGATTTTTTTAATTAAAGACAATCTCCTTCCACCATTTCGCGAACAAGTTGTTGAAATGACGTATTTGGTATCCAATGTAAATCTGTCCTGGCTTTTGTAGCATCAGCAAGCAATGTTTGTACTTCTGCCGGTCTAAAGAATAAGGGGTTGACTTTTACGCGAAGTTCATGGCTCGTCGTATCATAGCCTTTTTCCTCCAACCCTTCTCCTTCCCAGCGAAGAGAATGTCCTGGATAGACCAATCCATAAGCGATTTCAATGAACTCCTTTACACTATGTTGAACACCTGTTCCTAATACAAAATCGGATGGGTGATCAAGTTGCATCATACGCCACATTCCCTCTACGTAATCTGCTGCATGCCCCCAATCGCGACGAGCATTCAGATTCCCTATTTCAAGAACTGTTCCATCTCCTTTCATTTTTGCCAAGCCTTTGGTGATTTTTCGGGTCACAAAATCCTCTCCTCTGCGAGGAGATTCGTGATTAAACAGAATGCCATTCACAGCAAAAATATTGTAACTTTCTCTGTAGTTCTTTACAATCCAATAGGCATAGAGTTTAGCAATACTGTAAGGAGATCTGGGGTTAAACGGTGTGGTTTCGGATTGAGGAACTTGACAAACTTCTCCGTAGAGTTCACTGGTAGATGCTTGGTAAAACCGAATCTTAGGAGATTTTTGGGTACGAACCCATTCTAAAATACTCAGCGGAGCAAGAGCATCTACTTTTGCAGTGTATTCAGGCATAGTGAAGGACTGGTGTACATGACTCTGTGCAGCGAGATTGTAGATTTCAAACTGCTGACATTCTGGTGATTGATTCCATACATCTTGAAGTGCATTCTGAATACTGGCAGTATCTGTCATGTCACCATTGTGAAGAGTAAGATTCGGATGTTGTAAAATATGTTGAATACGACCGAGATTTTGGTGATTGGATGAACGACGGACAAGTCCATGTACTTTATAGTCTTTGGATAAGAGTAGTTCTGCTAAATAAGAACCATCTTGTCCTGTAATGCCAGTGATAAATCCTATCTTCATTTACTCTTGCGTTGTTCTATTGGTTTAGGTCTGTTTAGTTAAGCGAACCTGTTTTAAAAACTCCCAAACGTTCATTGCTATGATCAAAGGCATCATAACATATTTTTTCTTGTACACTGGATAAATCTAAATGTGTAGCAAAACAATAAAAACTACTTTCTAACAAATGGATTCCTTTTGCTTTTTCCAAGAGTATCTTGTAATGAAGAAGAGGTTTGTTCACTACTTTCTCAGCAACAGTATGATAAGGATGTCCTTCAGGATAATGATTTTCATTAATATCTAAAATAAGATCGGTAGGATGTTGCTTGATCAACATTTCCCAAATAGGCATACGTTTGGATGAGGATTGTTGATGCACAAGTATATAAGAGGGATTTGTTGTCGCTACGTCAATATACATTTGTAAGGATTCTGCGAAATAAGGGACATAAAAATAAGATTCACGTGTTTTGCGGTCCAACTTCAGATCATCATAAAAACAATGAGGAAACTCATAGATGCGTGGGTTTTCAGCATGATATCCACAGGCAAATACTTCATATCCTTGACCTTCTAAAAACTTGCGTTTTTCTGCTTGAAATGGATACAATATATAATCATCTTCAATGACGAACATTTTTATTGAAGGATCTTCTAAGTACATCATTTGAACATTCATTACGTTTCTCTCTTTTACAACAACAGCCACTTCATCATAGCATGTAGATAAATAGCGAACAGCGCCGTTTAACCAAAACATATCTCCCATTCCAAGATGCCCATAAAACAAAGCTTTTTTCTTAGCATATCCTTTCTGTTCACGAAGATTGGAACTTAAGATATGATTAATCTTGGCTTTTATACGAAACCGACGATCATTCTCTTTTAGGATTTCTGAACAGATTTTTCCTGCTTCAATCTCTGATACATCTTTTCCATGAAAGTTGTCTTGAAGATTCCAGATAATGAGATTGATTTCTTTCAAGATTTTGTAATGCCAAGATAACTTGCGACAATAATCTTCAAGTTTTTCATAAAGAACAGAATATTCTTTTTCACAATCTGCGCGACGTGAATCGGTTATTTTTTCACGTTTAATGTCAAGGATCGTGAGTTTATCTAATCCTTCTCCAATACTTACCGGTAATAGAAGTTCAGTTGACATATGTTCTTATATAAAGATATCTTTAGAACTGAGGCATAGGAGCGCAGAAGAATGAGTCTAATTTATCGTGAAAAAGACAATACTATGTACCGAGAATATGAACTTTTACCTGATGCGGTAGGTGTGAGTTTTTTAACAGCCAAAGCCAAAGTGGATATTATTGAAACAAAAGAATATGGAACAATGTTTTTCTTAGATGGAGTACTCCAAGCTGCGATTGCCGATGAATATATTTACCATGAGTTTCTTGTTCATGTCCCCATGTCTTATTCAACCTACACCCAAGATATTTGTATATTAGGAGGTGGAGATGGCTGCGCTGCACGTGAAATATTAAAATGGAAAGATGTAAAAAGCATTGATCTTTATGACTGGGATACTCAACTTGTCTCTTATTTTCGGGAAAATGGAAAAGTATGGAACCAAGAATCTCTAAAACATCCTAAACTTTTTTATACTCCTGCTGATGTTACAAATTTATTTAAAAATACTGAAACAGAACGTTATGATGTAATCATTATAGATCTCTTAGATCCAGAATATAAAGATCTTCAAGGTGAACAATCATTTTGGATCAATCTCTTAAATTTAGCATCTCGTTGGCGTAAAAGAGGAGGATCTATTGTTATTAATGCAGGGGGCATTTCACCCTGGCAAACCGGATGTTTTATTCTTTTAAAACAGTTCTGTAAAAATCTATTTCCTGATCAATATGTCATCCCCTATAAAGTATTTGTTCCATCTTTTGGAAGAGAATGGGCTTTTCTCATGATTGTTGAAAAATCCAGTAAATGCAAAGGATTTCCATCTTTTTTGCGACGCTTAAATGAAGCAACCTTTCGTAGTTCTTATAGTTGGGAACCTGACTTTCGTGAAGTAGGAAAGGAAACGAAAATTGAGGTATGATTCACGTAGAAACCTCATCAGTACTATGTCATACTATCGCCTTGAACTTTGCCCTACTGAAGTAGGTCGCCAATATTATACAGAAGGACGTCAATATGAGACAAATGAAAATGCAGGTGTTGATCTCTATATTTCTCAATCCTTTGACTTTGCTTCAAATAAAACCAGTCATGAGTGGGAAAGTCTTGTAAACAATACAAAAACAACTCTTCTAAGCCTTGGATGTTCTGCACGAATGGTTCGTGTCCAACCTGATGGATCAGAAGAAGAAGTCCATTATTGGCTATGTCCTCGTTCATCCATTATTCGTACCGGTATGATGATGGGAAACAGTCAGGGAGTGATTGATCGTTCTTATCGCGGTGAACTCAAAGCCCCTGTGTGGGTTGTATCTCGCCAAGTATTCACAACGTATTTCTCCAATAAAGAGTTTAAGGGAGAGCGCCTCTTTCAAATCGTTGCCCCCGATATGGGACATATTCGTGAAGTACGCATAGTAGATTCCCTCAATGAAACGGCGCGAGGATCAGGCGGATTTGGATCCACTGGAACGCGCTAAGTCAAAAAGCTTTCTAAATAAGATCCCAGTAGAGAACCATGGAGTTTCTGGTTGGTGCCACAAAAGGATTTGCGGAGTTTGTCTTTGAAGGATATACTCCTCGCCAAAAACGTGATAATATTCGTTTTATTCATGCTTTAGTGCCATCATGTCTTATTTTAATGTTTATATTTAGTCCATCACGAAGTTATGCTCGTCTTCTAGTCATTGGATTCTTTATGATCTTTACAACCTTATTTTTTACATTAAAAGATTGCTGGGTAAGCCTTGTAGAAGAGGAATATATAGATCAAGAGGATACTGATTTGGGCGTTGTAGGACCATTAATCAATCTTGTTGGAGCAAATATCACGAAAGAATCCCGAAAGTTAACCACAGCGATTGCCTATATTTATACAATGGTTCTGATATTCCTTTTAACTGTACGAGATATGTATGGTATTTATTAGTTTGTTTGTTGAAGTTCTATTTGAAAATAATGAATTTTATTTTTTGTCTTTTTTTGTATTTTTGTTACTTTATATTGACCAAGATATACGACAAAATCACCATGAAGTTTCATTAACACAGGAAAGTCTTTTTGAGTTTCAAGACTTTTAAAAAAAAGAGCTTGATCTTCAACAATCTGATTAACTGCAGGTTCTCCTTGGGAAGATTTTTTTCCTTTTCCAACATACCATATATGGCGTAAATCTTTTGAGATACGATCAAAAGACTTTGGGTTTTCTGTTATTTTTAAACTTGTGACTCCATCAATTGGGTTGCCTATTGTCCCTCTTTGATAGGACCCTTTTATTTTTAGATCTTCATGTGCTTCTTTGTAAGAATCAAAGAATAACATCCTATTGTATAAGTAGATATAATGAGCGCAAAGAAGTATTTTTTGTATTTGGCTTTTTTCTTAGTGGCTATGTCAGCTATTAGCACTGGACTCGGTGGATGGGCAGATATGACGGGTAGCCCTTTTGTCATTACTCGCCAACATGCCTGGAACGATGGTATCTATGCCGTTTTATTAGCTATTTTTATTGTATTGGCTCTCCCTTACGTTTAAAAATTGACATTGTTATGCCTATAGAAATAGGATTAAAGAATGTCTCTTGAACTCTATTGTGGACCTATGTGGGCAGGAAAATCCTCTACTGTGTTGGGTACACTCCGACGCTATAGAAGTATTGGATGGAAAATAGTGGTACTCACTGCATCTATTGATAATCGGTATGGATCTGATATGATAGTGAGTCATGATCAAGAAAAATATCCAGCCCGCGCTGTAGATAAACTTACATCAGTGGTAAATGATGACGAATACAAAGAGGCTGATCTGGTGGTTATTGATGAAGCCCAGTTTTTACCCGATCTTTATGACTTTGTTCTTCGTGCAGTAGATGAGGATGGAAAACATGTTATCTGTGTTGGTCTTGATGGAGATAGTGATCGCAAACCTTTTGGAGATATTCTACGGTTGATACCCCATTGTGACTCCGTGACCAAAATCACGTCCTTCTGTTCCGAATGCCGCGATGGCACTCCAGCCCTTTTCTCCTTTCATCGTTCGCATAAATTTGAACAAGTGGAAGTGGGACACACCAATCAATACGAACCTCTTTGTCGGAAACATTATAACGAAAAAACCTATGCCAAGAAGAAAAATGAAGAATCAAGATCCTAGACAATGCCCCTGGTGCCAACGATGGTGTTTAAAAGACAACGCCTGCTCTTATATTTTTGCATGCGGTCTGGATGAGAAAGACAAGTTTCATGTTGGAATGGGATGTGGGCGCTCTTGGTGTTGGGATTGTGGAAAAAAGTATTGTACTCTTTACTACGATCCTACTACCGGTAAACGTTGTGAGAATGCCAAAGATCATCATAATGCATTATGCTGTCGTCAAGAACCTGGATTTAAGGAAGAGGATTATTGCCCAGGTGGTCATAGCGGACACTGTGGCAAGAGATGGTAAAAAATTGATTCCTGGCGTGCGGGTAAACTCAATACCAAAGGTAAGTCCCCCCAATGTCTGCAGCTGCAAAAAGTTTTCTACTCGCTCTCTTCCTCGCGTTTGTCGCATGGAGTTCTACACAAGTTTATGCTACTTATTGTGTTCCACCAGGTTTTCGTGGATTTGTAACCAGTCTTGTCACTATGGACAGTTCTCCCTGTCAAGCCGTCTTTGCTCTCATCTCACATTCAAATACTCTCTATGCCAGTATGATCGCCGCTGTTCTCTTTGGGATCGTGTCCGTCTTTACTGGTCTTATTAATGAACACGGTGCAGGTGGCAAGCCCCATATGGATTAAACTTGTAATCTTTTAAAACTCTGAATATTTATTTTTTGTTTCCAAAATGAATGTCAAAGCGTATGTTGTCAAGAGTGCAAGACCAGTATACACTTCATGATCAGCCTCTTTCAACATCATAGCGATTATTGCGGACGCAAACATCATAGCACTATCACTGGCGATAACTTTGAATCCTCCTTGTGCGTAATCTTTGAAGACATCCATCATGCGATTGTGTCCTCTGGGAATAGGAAGAATCACACCCAAATAAAATAGAAGATCATGAATGAGTTGTACACCAATCAAAACACCAATAAAGTACCAAGGATTAAATCCTACTTCAGGAGGCATAAGATAAGTGTATGCATAGCGTGCTATGAAAAATCCAATGGCAATAATAAGCACATCAGATAAAACAGCACTTAGACCAAATCGCTCATACCAAACATTGATAGGTCTTCCTAATACATCAGGAAAATAACGAACAATGAAAATCACAACAACATCAACGACTAATATAGCTAATAAGATATACCACCAATCAATGGATTCACTGGGTATCGTAATGTCTCCGAGTATCATTCTTTTCTAAATCTCTATAAGAAAATATTGATAATGAAACCCAAACCAGGAACACAGCTCTATAATGCAAATCCTCATGGTCCACCGAAGATCAAAGCCTCCTATAAGAATAAACAATCAGCAGTTGAAACTCTTAAACGATTAAAAACAAGACCAAAACCTTATCAGCAACAAGTAGCCACTACTATGTATTATCGCGCGAAACACCATAAATATCAGACTCGTAAAATGAGAAATGCTATGAATGTATATAAAAAGTTTATAAATACATTATAAAATTGAATAATGATAATGTTGATGATTAATAGTAATAGCCATGAACATTAATGTCAAAACATTAACTGGTCGTACTCTTAACTTCTTAGTTACAGAAGAAATGACGTTTGATGATCTTAAAGTCAGTATTTCAGAACGAGAAGGTATTGAAAAAGATCAGATCCGAATGATCTTTGGAGGAAATATAGTAAATCTTCAAGAAAAAATCATGGAGAGCAAAATGAAACCAGGGAATACTCTTCATCTTGTTCTTTCCCTTCGTGGAGGTTAAACCAACTTATTAAAAATAGCTTGATACTCCCAAGCTTTATCTATTTCCACCTCATTCATTAACTGACGTTGAAAGTCTTTTGATCGTAAATCCAAAGAATATACCTCAACTGCTTTTGTTTTTTGAATAGGAAACCTTTTTAAGAACTGAATATACTGTAGCACAGCAATCTTTAACTGTTCCGTTGGAGATAAAGAAACAAAAAAAGAAAAGTTAGGATCTTCAATAGATTGTTTCCACAAAGAAGGAAACTCTGTGCGCAGTTTACAAGAAGTCCGTGGATCAAATCCAAATAGTGTTGTAGTAGCCGGTATTTTGGATAAAGAGAGAATGGTTCCAGGAATAAGTGGAGAATCTTCATTTACAATCAAAAAACGATCTCCATGAAAGTTGATTCCCTGTATTGCACTTAACTTGCGAATCTGTACAATGGAATAACTATTCCAGAGTTCCTTGTATTCTTGCGCAATCACTTTCGCTAAATCGGGTTGTATTTCCTGAATCCCACCTTGTTGAAAAGCATCCAGGACATACGATACGCTCATAAGTTTTGAGGCTTTGATACGTGTATAAGGAAAAGGAATGTTATTCATCTGTGGAAAGAACTTTTCATCCACAAGAATGTAAGGAAACCCTGGACCAATCGTAGCACTATCACCATATACAAGTTGATATTCAGATAAAATAATATCCCAGTGTTTTTTATTGTGAAGGATAACTATACAACGATTTTCTTGTAATGACCGTATAGGAATATTTTGATTAATCTCATGTTTATATCCACAAATATTTTGCTCCCAGTTTTGACGGTAGTTCACAGTACGATCAGAGGATAAAATGACAGGATAGATTCTTCCAAAATATCCAGCATAGGATTCGGCTTTAGCAGGTCTTAGAAGAACAACATCTTGTATGGGTTGCCCCACGGCTTCCACTTTTTGAATTTCTTTATTCAAGGCATCAAGTGATTGAAATCCAAGAGCTTCTCTTGCAAATTTTTCTTCATCCACAATATCTTTTCCATTTGAATTTTTGGAAACATATGTACGTAAGACTTTGCGAAATACCTCTTTTTGCTGTGCTGTTAGCATAGTTTGATTGGATGAAAGAGGAATATAGTTTGGAGTAATAGCGGCATTTAGATGCGAATACAAGGCTAAAAACAAACGATTAATCGCGGATTTGTAACTTTCGTAAGGAAGATCAGGTTGTTTTTGAAAAAGAGATAAAAAACCTGCTCCACCTTTTTGTTTTCTTTGTCGTTGTTTTCTTTTGAGTTTTCGTGTTTTGCGATAAGGCATTCTCTTTATTAAAGAACCGGAAAAAAACTATTTTATTTTTTATATCGTCTGGTGTTACGTTGGATTCCTCTCTTTTGTTTTCTTGTTCGTTGCCCTCCTTCAATAGGCGGTGCCATAAACTTCTCAGGATAAATCAAAGAACGAATAGATTTTGAAATCGGCAAAGCATTATTATTTGTTATGATTTTCTTTTTTGTAAGATAGTTGGTGAGATTCTTCTTTTGGGTATTTGACAAACGAATCAAATTATCAGCACGATTTACCATAGCATTTCTTACCTTTCTTTTCTTTTCAGCAAAAGAATGATAATAACGAGAACTTCTTTGTTTTACTGTATTCATAAACCCTTTAAAGTTAGCATTAGAGAGTGGAGCAAGGGGACTATTGTTGATTAATCTGCTATATTCTTGGTGACTTGACATGGATCTTTGAAGTGCCGTTATACATCCTTGACGTACAACGCGACACACAACATTGTAATGGATTCCAGGAAAGGCTTTCATTAAAGCAGTATTGGTAAGTTTTGATTTAGGATCACCTTCATCATAGGGACTTATTTCTTGCTGGATGAGATAACTGATAGGTTTAAAATCTCCTTGATATATTCTTTTCTGTACTGGAAAATGAGTATCAATCACTTTTTTAACAACATCCACAGTAGGAAACACACTGGCAGAAAAATATCCAAGAAAGCGATCACGAGGAAGACCAAAATCAATATTGGAGACTATTTTTTCAAGTTCTTCTGGAGTAAAAAAGTTATTGAATGAAATCGTTTGATCTCCTGATAAATATCTTTTTTCATCTACCAATCTCTCTAAATATCTTTCTGCCATCTCATGACGCTCTGTGTCATTTTTATAATATTTTTTGACAAGGTTTAAAAAGTTACTCCCTTTCATAGATGTATTCACTTTAAACGTTTGATATTTTTGAGTAGGACGATATTTATCTGCTGTTTTTTCCATATTTTCAAAGAGTGTTTTTTCAATCAATCCTGATGCAGCGATACCTCCATAATAGGGATCAGCCCAAATACTCAAAGGATCAAGATAGGAGCGAGCATATTTATGCCCAGGCATGTGTACATGAACATCTTTTATAGGAACATGGAGTTCTCGTGCAATGATGGCTTTTTCAACTAAACCATCCGGATGACGTAATGTATGACGTGAGGACTCTTTATCTGAACGAAAAAACATTTCTTCTGTATTTTTTCCAAAGGTGAGTTTTGTAGGTAAACCGCAGGATGTAATCGTTATATATATACAGTTATCTGGAACAATATCTCTAATAGGCTGATCTGTATGCGGATCACAGATTTCACTTCCATGCCCACCATAATAATAAATCGGGGCATTGTCAAATGGTCCTGATGCGGCAAGTTGATTAGCTTCTACAGCGGGTTCAAATCGGATATTTGGTCTTGCCGCGGCGTCAGCGGCAACTGCAGCAGCATTTTTAGGAGATTCTAGAAATATACTTGGATCTATGTTTTTATTAAACATTGACATCCTTCTATTTAAGAAAGAGGATTTTATGCAAAGGCTGGATCTTTCTTAAACTCAACATCATAGGCATTCATATGTTCCGCAAATTCCATTTCTTCATCAGAACCATTTGAATGGATCAGAACAACGCATTTTTCTGATGGAGTTGCTGCAGGAAGATAACGAAATCCGTCACCAGGATAGAAGAGCATAATGTTCACGGGAGAGTTTTCCCATACTTCCGTGATCACCTTAGATTTTCCATTTCCACCAGATCCACGCAACATGAGAGGACGATTATTGGGCATATGTTCCACATCTCCATTCACAAAATTCTTGAGAAACTGTACCTTCTCGGCGTGCTTAGATAACTGCATAGTTAGTTGTATATCACTACTGACTGCACCTCCAGGTGCTACAGGGTTCAATTTTTATTTTTATAGGTTTTTGTTCTTTGTATTCGTTTATGTTTTCTTGTCCCTCCTCTTTTTTCATAGATTGCTTTGGGAAATAAATAGCTTTCTATTTTTTTTAGTTGATAATCTCTAAATATAATTTTTTGAGGACCAGTATATTTTGCAAGACCTGTTAGATAATTATATATTTTCTTTTTTTCATCATTATCAAAAATCATGAAAAGGTTTTCATTTTCCTCTAAATATTTTAATATTTCATCAACCTTTTTTCCAGTAGTATAAGATTTATCTTTCACTATTCCTTTTAATATATTAAAAACATCATCTAATGATATTTTTGTTCTAATTCCTTCTAAGATATTAAAAACATCATCTACTGAGATTTTTGTTCTGGGCTGTTTTTGTACAACAACAGATGGTGTATACTGTAGATATTTTTCAATA
>JACCDW011803813.1_pt1 | contig 80685 bp, 48 predicted proteins | sample 7449781 | NCBI WGS metagenome assembly JACCDW01 (sample SAMN15323449, study PRJNA562643) | freshwater metagenome | isolation source: river surface water | place: USA:Blue River Watershed | collected 2017-08-18
CCGATTCAAGATTGATTCATTGAAAGCGCCAGTAACAAAAGTCGCAAGCCCTGGCTACAAGGCCATTCCAGCAAAAATCAACTGGGAGATCAATGGGCTCAAGACTTTCCCGGTTACTGTTGGCAAAGAAGTTTTTCTTGACTCGAATGTATACGTGAAAAATTTTGACGAAGCCTTGAAAGGCATGCAAGGCCTGAAGCTTTCTTACAAGTCGATGGAAAAGCCTACCACCATTGCTTTTTCATGCGAGGAGCCTGTTGACATTCTGGTGGGTTATTTCAATAGTGCAGATCCTAAGTTTTTGCAAAAACCCAAATTGGAAACAGATGCCAGCGGCAATGTCTACGGACAGGCAGAGCCGCGCTTGAGAAATGCCTTTGTTGTGAATGGAGGCATGCCAGTGCTGGATGTGCATACCTACAGCTTTCCTGCAGGAAGGCATGAGCTGAAATTTGCAAAAGGAATCTACCTGGTGCTGGGTGCAGTCAGTCGTTCAAATGCTTTACCTTCATACGATGCGGGACTGACCACCACTGGTGTTAAAAGAGAATTGGATTGGTTGTTTGAAAAATGATCTGCCTGCTAAATGAGATTTTGTCATGAAGATGCGTTGCGCCATATTGTTCTCCTTTTTCTTTTTGGCTTCCAATGCCCAGGACAAAACGCTTTTGCCCAAGTTGAAAAGCCATGTGGATTATTTCAACAGCATCGACACGGAACAGGTCGTCAACCATGTTTCCAACCAACAGGCCTATGCCTGGATGTCGGCCAATATTCCTTTGTTTGAATGTCCTGATACGACCATTGAAAAAATTTATTACTACCGCTGGTGGGCCATTAGGAAACACCTGAAAAGAACACCCGATGGTTATGTATTTACGGAGTTCATCACACCCGTCAACCATGCAGGAAAATACAATACCGTCAGCAGTGGGTTGGGCCATCACATCAATGAATTGCGCTGGTTAAGGGATCCACAATACCTTAACCAGTACATGGATTTCTGGATTCATGTGGTGCCAACTTTTCCGAAGAATCACCTGAACAATTTCAGCAGCTGGTTACAGCATGCAGTTTATGAGAGATACCTGGTGGATATGGATACGGCCCGTTTGAGGTTTGCATTTCCGGTTTTGCATGCCAACTACCAATGGTGGGAAAAAGAAAAACAAGTGCCCTCAGGATTGTTCTGGCAGTTTGATGTAAAAGATGCCATGGAAGAATCCATCAGTGGAAGCAGAAAAGAAAAGAACAGACGGCCCACCATCAACAGCTACATGTATGGCAATGCAGTGGCCATGTCCAGGATGGCTTCCTTGTTGGGTGAAAATGCAATGGTTGATGCATACAAGCAGAAATCATCACAATTGAAAAAATTGGTGCACGATAGTCTCTGGGATGCAGGTGAGCAATTCTTCAAGGTCTTGCACACGAATGGGCAACTGGAAGATGCCAAAGAAGCCATCGGATTCATTCCCTGGTATTTTAACTTGCCTCATGACAAAGCCGCGTTTGCCAGACATTGGGATGAACTCATTGATACAAGCGGTTTTCATGCACCCTGGGGCATCACAACGGCAGAGCGAAGGCATCCTGGTTTTAGGACCCATGGTTCGGGACATGGTTGTGAGTGGGATGGCGCCGTTTGGCCTTTTGCCACAACCCAGACCTTGAAAGGACTTTCCAATTTGCTGAACAATTACAAGCACCATGGAAAAATGAATGCATCCATTTTTTACGATGCGTTGCACCAGTATGCATGGTCGCACCAAAAAAATGGACTGCCCTATCTGGGTGAATACCAGGATGAAAAAAATGGATACTGGCTCAAGGGAGACAATCCCCGGAGCAGCTATTACAACCATTCAGGTTTTGCAGACCTTATCATCAATGACCTGATTGGACTGCGGACAAGGGAAGATGATGTTCTTGAAATTCATCCCCTGATTTCCGCTAAGCAATGGGCCTGGTTTAGGTTATCAGGAATTCTTTATCATGGAAAATTAATTGACCTGCAGTGGGACCAGACTGGTGCCCGTTATGGGGAAGCTGGATTCAAGGTGATGCAGGATGGGAAATTGTTGTACAAAGGAAAGACTTTGAAACCTCTTAAGGTCAGGATAAAACCATAATCAACAACATGAATAATACTGGGAAATTTTTATTAACAGGCGCTTCATTTTTCTTTTTGTTTTCAGCCTTCTCCCAAAGCAATCGGTTATGGTATGACAAGCCATCTGTGAAATGGACTGATGCTTTGCCCATAGGCAATGGACGCATTGGTGCCATGGTTTTTGGTGGGGTAGAGGAAGACAGGATTCAGTTCAATGAAGAAAGTTTATGGACAGGTGAACCCCGTGAATACAACCGCATGGGTGCAGCTGTTCACCTGGATAAAATTCGGCAACTCTTGTTTGAAGGAAAACAAAAAGAAGCGAATGCCCTGGCCGAAAAAGAGTTCATGGGATTGAAAAGCAGAGGAGGAAACAGGGAAGAATGGATCAATGAAATGTTTGCATTGAAGGGCATATCAGGAGACCCTTCCCAAATCACATTTGATGATGGACAATGGAAGCAAATCCGTGTACCTCATTTTGAAGGGTGGGAAACAGTCGGGCTTGATGGGCTGGATGGTGCCGTTTGGTTCACCAAAACTTTTGTGGTTACAGCCACCATGTTGAACAAGCCCCTGATCCTGGACCTCAACCGCATCAGGGATCAGGACAGAACCTATGTGAATGGTGTGTTGGTTGGCCAGACAGCATCGGGTGATGCAAGGCGGTATGCCATACCCGCAAATCTCCTGGTGGAAGGGGAGAACAGAATTGCCATACAGGTGTTGAATTTTTCAGACAAGGGAGGATTGTCGGGTTACAAGGATACTGCGAGGCATATTGGTTTTTTGGTTGGCTCTTCAGATCCTGCTCCACTCATTGATCTTCAGGGTTCCTGGAAATACTTTGTTCAAAATAATGAACCTCCTGCCATCCCCATGTATCAGGCAGACTACCAGCCTTTCGGAGATTTGATGATGCAATTCAATCATGCAGGCTTTAGCAATTACACCAGAGAGCTGGACATCAAAAATGCCTTGGCCAAAACAAGCTACACTCATGCTGGTGTCAAGTTTACAAGAACCTATTTTTCCAGTGCTGTAGACCAGGTTGTTGGTATTGAGTTGGATGCTAATAAAGCCAAAAGCATCGATGTTTCTTTTGCGATGAAATCACCTCATGGCAATTATCAGACAACCATCCTGAATGACAGTACCATGCGTTTGCATGTTGCGGTAAAACACGGAGCCCTCTTTGGTGAAAGCATGTTGAGGCTAAGGGTGAAGGGGGGGAAAGTTTTCAGCAAGAATGGCATGTTGCATGTTAAAGATGCTGATCAGGTATTTGCCTATTTGAGTGCCGCCACCAATTTCAAAAAATACAACGAAATCAGTGCTGATCCATTTTCATTGAGCACAAAGGCTATTGCCGTAATCCAAGCAACATCAGCCCAAACCATCAAGGCCAATCATGTAAAGGAATACAGGAAATATTTCGATCGGTTGTCAATTGAATTTGGAAAGAATGCCCAGGATGCAAAACCTACTGATCAGCGCATCAGGGAATTCAGTACCAGTGGTGATCCTTCCTTGCTTTCTCTTTATGTCCAGTACAGCAGGTACCTGTTGATCTCCAGTTCAAGACCCGGTACCATGCCTGCCAACCTGCAGGGAATCTGGAATGATTTGCTCACGCCACCCTGGGGAAGCAAGTACACCACCAACATCAATACCGAAATGAACTACTGGCCTGCAGAGCCATTGAATCTCTCTGACCTTCACGATCCCTTGTTCAAGATGATTGAAGAAGTGGCTGAACGGGGTGCGGTTACTGCCAAAGAGTATTACAATGCCCCAGGCTGGGTTTTGCACCACAATACAGACCTCTGGCGGGGTACCGCCGCCATCAATGCAGCCAATCATGGAATCTGGGTTACAGGTGGCGCATGGTTGAGCCATCATTTCTGGGAACATTATCTTTTTACATCAGACAAGTCCTTCTTGCAAAAAAGGGGATACCCCATCATGAAAGGTGCTGCTGCATTTTTCAAGCATTTCTTGGTGAAGGATCCTAAAACGGGTTGGCTGATCAGTTCCCCATCCAATTCTCCTGAGCAGGGTGGATTGGTGGCCGGGCCTGCCATGGATCATCAGATCATCAGGTCGCTGTTCAAGGCGGTGATCAGTGCCGCAGACATCTTGCAGACGGACAAGGCATTTGCCGATAGCCTGCTCAGCATGCTTCCTCAAATTGCACCCGATCAGATCGGAAAGCATGGTCAGTTGCAGGAATGGATGCAGGATGTGGATGATCCCAACAACAAGCACAGGCATGTTTCCCATTTGTGGGGAGTCTATCCTGGCACTGAAATTGTCTGGGGGAAGAACGAGAAATTCATGAATGCCGCCAAACAATCCCTGTTGTTTCGTGGTGATGCAGCCACCGGTTGGAGCCTTGGCTGGAAGATCAATCTGTGGGCAAGGTTTCGGGATGGAGACCATGTTTACACCTTGTTGAAGATGTTGTTGAGCCCAGCAGAAACAGGTGGTGCAGGATCTTATATTAATTTGTTTGATGCCCATCCTCCTTTTCAGATCGATGGAAATTTTGGCGGTGCTGCAGGCATCGGAGAGATGCTTGTGCAAAGCCATGATGACCAGATTGTTTTGCTTCCTGCATTGCCATCAGCATTGCCCGAAGGCAGCGTAAAAGGTATTTGCGCAAGAGGTGGATTTGAGCTGAAAATGGACTGGAAGAATGGCAAGCTTGTTGTAGTTGAAATTATTTCTAAGTCGGGGAATGATTGTGTCGTTGTTTATCAGGGAAAGTTGATCCGATTTAAAACGGAGAAGGGGAAACGATACCTGTTGGATGCTAATCTGATGATAAAAAAATAAGATGAAAATTTTGAAATGTATTTTTTGGGCCCTGATGATTTTCTCAGCGAACACGCTTTTTGCACAACAGGTCTCTGAGGAAAAGATGAAGGAGATCTACAATGAGATCAAGACTCCATATAAATATGGAATGGTGCTCACGCCCAGGAACGATTCATTTAAAGTAGACTGTCCCACCATCTTCAGAAAAAAATCTACCTGGTACATGTCCTATATTGTTTTTGATGGCAAGGGGTATGAAACCTGGCTGGCCCAAAGCAAGGATCTCCTGCAATGGGAAACCATGGGCAGGTTGCTTTCTTTTCCTAAAGATAGTACTGCATGGAATGCCAGCCAGTTGGCTGGATATTTTTCATTGTATGATACCCAATGGGGAGGGGCTTACAAGCTGGGGAAACACGATGGTCGCAGCTGGATGAGTTATATCGGTGGAAAGAGTTCTGGATATGAGGCAGGTGAGTTGTCCATTGGTATGGCGAGTACAAAAGAAGATCCCAGCAAAGCGCATGAGTGGACTACTTATGCTGCACCTGTGCTTACTTCAAAAGATGCAGATGTAAGGTGGTGGGAAAACAGGAAAGAATTCAAGAGCACGGTCATTGTTGACAAACAAAAAAGCCTGGGCGCAAAATATGTAATGTATTACAATGCCAATGGCGATACGGCCAAAGACAATAAAAAGACACGATGGTATGAAAGGATTGGAATGGCGCTTTCCGACGACATGCTGCATTGGCGGCGTTTTAAGACGGAGCCGGTGGTCCATCACGAAGAGGGGATTACGGGAGATCCTTATTTGCAGAAGATTGGAGATATTTGGGTGATGTTTTATTTTGGTGCATTCTGGAAAGACCGTCCCAAAGCATTTGATCGCTTTGCCTGTTCCTATGATCTTGTCAACTGGACAGATTGGGAAGGGGAAAGCCTGATCGAACCTTCAGAGACTTTTGATGCTCGCTATGCACACAAGCCTTGCGTAATCAAATACAAGGGTATTGTTTATCATTTTTACAATGCAGTGAACGAGAAAGACCAGCGGGGCATTGCGGTAGCCACTTCAAGAGAATTGGGGAAGAGCTCCCTGCATTTTAATGCTGCGAAAAAATGACGACATTTTTCCATTTAAGAAAATCCAACATGATTGTAATGGTAAAAAAAATATTCTTCTTATTACTGTTTACATTACTCCTGCATACAGTCAGTGCACAGAGAGAAATGAAATTACTGGTTCAGGATTGGAAATTCAGCCAGGTAGACACAAAAGCCGCGCACCTGGCAACATTCAATGATGGAAGCTGGCGGGTATTGAATATTCCTCATGACTGGAGCATTGAAGGTAATTTTTCAAAAGCAAATCCTTCAACCTTTAACCAGGGCGCATTGCCCACTGGCATCGGCTGGTACAGGAAGCATTTTTATTTGCCGGCAAAGGCCAGCACTCAACATGTGGAACTCAATTTTGAAGGAGTTTTTCAAAGAGCAGATATATGGATCAATGGACATTTTCTGGGTCGTCACAACAACGGATATGTTTCTTTCAAACATGACATCACTCCGTTCCTTAACAAGGACGGAAACAATGTTATTTCCGTGCGGGTAGACAACGCAGCACAGCCCAATTCGCGGTGGTACACAGGTTCAGGCATTTACAGAAAGGTATGGCTAGACCTATCCAGTCAAATGTTTATTGATCCATGGGATCTTTTTATAAAAGCCAAGGTTGAACAAAACGGGAATGCAGCAGTGGAGATGTCTGCTATGGTATCTAACTTTTCGGGCCAAAAAAAAGAACTGAAAGTTGTTCATGAAATACATGATGAGCGGGGTAAACTTGTTGCAAATAGCGCCCCGATAACGTTGGCGCTCTCCACTGAAAAAACAGCAGTGCATGGGGTGTTGAAAATTGCCGATCCAATTTTGTGGTCTCCTGCATCACCCTATCTTTATCGATCAACAGTCAAGATTTTTGAAAAAGGAAAACTGATTGATTCCATCCAAACAACATTGGGCATCAGAAATTTTGGCTTTGACCCCACCAATGGGTTTTCACTGAACGGCAAACGGTTTTTGATCCAAGGAGTTTGCAATCACCATGACCTGGGTGCCATTGGTGCTGCAGTGAACCGCAGTGCCATCAAAAGGCAATTGATCCTATTGAAGGAAATGGGTTGCAACGCCATCAGGACCGCCCACAATCCACCTTCTGTTGAATTGTTGGACCTCTGCGACAGCATGGGCTTTTTGGTGATGGATGAAATCTATGATGCCTGGGCCAAGAAAAAAAACAAGTTTGATCAGTCCCAGGATTTTAAAACTGATCATCAGTTGGATGTTCAAAGCTGGATCCGCAGGGACCGCAACCATGCATCCGTTTTTATGTGGAGCATCGGCAATGAAATTCGGGAACAATTTGATTCCACTGGTTTGGCCTATACAAAAGAATTGTCAGCATTGGTCAAATCACTTGACAATACAAGGCCTGTTACTGCTGCGTTGACAGAGAATGACCCCTCCAAAAATTTCTTGTACAATTCAGGTGCATTGGATGTTTTGGGTTTCAATTACAAATTGGATGCCTATTCCCAACTTCCTTCAAGGTTTCCAGGAAGCAGCTTTATTGCTGCTGAAACAGCTTCAGCCCTTGAAACCCGTGGACATTATGATTTCCCTTCTGATTCATTCAGGATTTGGCCACCGGACAGCAAGTCAACCCAGCACGGTAATCCTGACAAAACTGTTTCAGCTTTTGACAATGTTTATGCCTATTGGGGCAACACACATGAAAAAAGCTGGCTCGCTGTAAAAAAACATCCTCACATGTCTGGGGCATTTGTTTGGAGCGGATTTGACTTCCTTGGCGAACCCGTTCCTTACCATTGGCCTTCGAGAAGTTCATATTATGGGATCATCGATCTGGCGGGCTTTCCAAAGGATGTTTATTACCTGTACCAATCCGAGTGGACCCGGAAGCCGGTATTGCATTTGTTTCCCCACTGGAATTGGAAGACGGGGCAAACCGTTGATGTTTGGGCCTATTTCAGTCAGGCCGATGAAGTGGAGCTTTTTTTAAATGGTAAGTCAGTCGGCATCAGAACCAAAAATGACAGTACCCTCCATGCCATGTGGAGACTGGACTTTGTACCTGGTCAGTTGAAAGCAGTGTCAAGAAAGAAGGGAAAGACCGTTTTGGAGTCTTCCATCCAAACTGCGGGTAATCCTTACCAGATTGTCATGCGGACAACACACTCAGCATTGAATGCTGCTGAAAATGAATTAGGATTTGTTGAAATAACCGTGGTTGACGCCAATGGGATTCCTGTTCAAACGGCGGACAATACCATCAGCCTATCCGTTCAAGGGGTTGGAAAACTTGAAGCAACAGATAATGGTAATCCTGTAGGACTGACTCCTTTTGGTGCCTCCAGCAAGCAACTTTTCCATGGTAAACTGCTGGCCATGATCAAAACAACGGATGGGAAGGGAAAAATTGTTGTTGAAGCAAGTTCTCCGGGGTTAAAACCGGCAAAACTCATCCTGTTGACCAGGTAACCAGCGTTTATGCAAACGATTGCATAGATTCTGGACCGCATTTGACGGAATATTTGTAACATTGGAATGAAAGAGCAAAGGGGTCTTGAGATCTAATTGTTCATTTTAAGTTGACCCCAGCCTGAGATTGTAGCCAAATGAGAAAAATTATCCTAACCATTGTCATGCTTGTGCAGTTTGTTTTTGCACAGAATACAGCTGTTTCCAATGGGGAAAAATATGCAAAAGCGCTGGAGTTACGGGTAACAAAAATTGTTGCACCACTCAATATTGAGAAGAAACGAAAGTTGGAAAAAGTGCATCAGATCATCTTGAACCAGTACCAAGCCCTCAATACCATTCACTCCAATAGAGACGCCAAAATCAAGGAGCTTAAATTGGCCCACGCAGGATCTGCTGATGAATTGAAATTGGCTGTTGCTGATGTTGAATCACTTGCTGGCAAGGAAATTGCCGAGATGCATTCCAAATTTCTCCATGATTTGGGGCGTCATCTGTCGGGAACACAGGTGGGTGCAGTGAAAGATGGGATGACCTATAATGTTGCCAATATCACTTACAAGGGATACCAGGATATGCTGCCATCACTTACAGATGACCAGAAAACCAAGATCTGGAACTGGTTAACAGAGGCCCGGGAAATAGCCATGGATGCGGAAACCAGTGAGAAAAAACATTGGTGGTTTGGCAAGTACAAAGGCCGCATCAACAATTACCTATCTGCTGAAGGATTTGACATGAAAAAAGAATCAGAAGCATGGCAAAAACGCATCAAATTGGCTTCCCAGAAGAACGCCATCAATTAAAGAAACAACAACAATCATTTTAATAAACAAACAGTCATATGAATCATTTGTGTAAAACAAAACTTCTTTTATTCCTATTGCTGGTCTTCTCCTGGGGAGTTGACGCAATGGCACAAGAGAAAACCATCTCAGGCAAAGTAGTTGAGCAGCAAAATGGGAGGCCCATCAGTGGGGTCACTGTCAAGGTAAAAAACAATACTGCTGCCACTGTAACTGATGAAAACGGAAGCTTTCAAATCAAAGTTCCTTCTGCAGAAGCGGTGATCACCTTCTCATATGTAGGGTACGGCATAGTGGAACTGAAAGCTGGATCAGTCGCCAATCTTACTGTTTCTTTGGTGCAAGTCAACAATTCAATGGACGAAGTTGTGGTGGTAGGATATGGCACCAAAAAACGCGCCAACGTATTGGGCTCAGTGGCTACCATCAAATCAGAAGAAATTGAAGACCTGCCTGTGGCCAATCTTGGAGCAGCACTGATCAACAGGCTTCCTGGGGTTGGTGTTAATTTTGCTTCAGGAAAGCCCGGTTCTCCCACCACCATCAACATCAGGAATGCTTCAACCTTTGCCGGTGCTTCGCTGGTAGGTGTTACAAGGGATCCCCTGTTTGTCATTGATGGAATCATTGTTACCCGTCAGGATTTTGACAACCTTGACGCTAGCCTTATTGATAACCTCACATTTCTGAAAGATGCCGGTGCCGCCATTTATGGTGCAGCTGGAGCAAAGGGGGTTGTATTGGTAACAACCAAAAGAGGAAAGGCCGGAAAAACAAAAATCAGCTACTCTGGATATTTTGGTAATTCAACACCTGCGGTTGCTCCTAAAGTGATGAGCGCATATGAGCATGCCAAAATGCTGAATGATGGATATGAATTGAACAATACGCCATTGTCCAACCGCTTCTCACAAGCCGATCTGGATTTTCTTGCCACAAAGCCCTACAAGAGCTGGTACGATGAGTTGTGGAATTCAGGAAATGTGACGCGCCATACCATCAACGTGAGCGGTGGTACTGAGAAAGTGACCTTCTTTGCCGGTGGAAACTACTACCAGGAAGATGGTAACTACGGTGGCATTAACTTGAAAAAATATGGCATCCGTTCAGGTATGAATGCCAAGGTGGCCAATGGTCTTACCGCCAACATCACCATGGGTACAGACTTTTCAGGGGATGAGCGCCATACCCTCAAGGGCGCCAACGAAGAGACAGATGATTTATCCCTTCGTGCCCTTTTCTTGACGCCGCAATGGGTTCCCCTCACCATCAAAGGATTACCCGTCAACTGGGCAGGTCCCAATCCTCCGGGTTCATTCAATCCGGTGGCTTTGGAAAATTCTGGGAACTACAAGTTCTCTAAATCTCAGGGCTTGAATGTGAATGCATCATTGGAATACAAACCCAATTTCCTCAAAGGAGTTACGGCAAGGGTTCAATATGGCAAGCTCAACAGGAATGCCAATGCAAAAGAATATTTTCCTTCCTATACCCTGTATAATTTTGTACGTCAAGGCCAAAACCTTCAACTCTATTCAGATGTGCCAACCGCTTCACCAACCTCTAGGGTGAGCAATTCAGATCAGCTTGGTCAAAGTACAACGACTTCCAACAGCTATCAGTTGATCAGTACCTTGGCCTATGTATTGAAAGCTGGTAACCATGATTTTGATATCATGGCTGCCATGGATCAATCAGAGTCTGAGAGCCAGAACGTATTCTTTTATAAAAATGGTCAGACCATCTCAGGTGTCGATCAATTCTGGGCATTCAACAATGCATCTTCAGTTATCAGGAATCCTGAATATACCCAGGGTGTAAAGCGATCCTTCCTGGGTCGTATGAACTATTCATTTGCTGGTAAATATTTGTTGGAGGCCATCACCCGATATGATGCCTCTTCCAATTTTGCACCAGACAAGCGTTGGGGACTTTTCCCTTCAGTTGGTTTGGGATGGATGGTCAGTGATGAAAATTTCTTCAGGAACAACGTTAAGTTCATCAACATGATGAAGATCAGGGCCAACCTCGGTGTTGTGGGTGAGGACAGGGTGAATGCCAGGCTCTGGGAATCAAGGTTTACACAAACCACCGGTGCACTGCTTGGAACAACACCAACCAACGGACTTGATCCAAACATCTATCCAAACCCTGACATCACATGGGAGAAGGCACGCACACTCAATGTCGGTTTTGATCTAACTACTTTGGGCAACAAACTCAACATCACAGTGGACGTATGGAACCGCTATACCTACGATGGTTTTGATCGCCTTGATGCTGCAGCCGTGCCTGCCACCTTTGGTGCCAATGCCGCTGTTGTGAACTATGGCAAACAGCTCAGCTGGGGATCAGAGTTCTCCGTAGGGTACAGGGGAAGAATCAAAAAAGACTGGACCTTTAATGTTGATGCAAACTTTGGCTTCACCAACAGCATGTTGCTGCAATCCTATTACAACCCAAGTTTCCTCGGTACCTACGGAACGAATGAATTGGGAATACTTGTAGGCAGGGATCCAAGGAAATACAACAGCACCAATTATGGCTATATTTCCAAAGGCATTCTCAGGACTCAAAGCGAAGTAGATGCCTTGCTTGCCAAAAATCCAAATTACAAGATTGGCGGTGCCAAGCCCCAGGTTGGGTTCCTTGATTTTGAAGACGTAAATGGAGATGGTCAGATCAATGATCTTGACATCACCACCATGTTTGACAGAACAACTCCTGTTGTGACCTATGGTATCTCATTTGGTGTGGCATACAAATCTTTCAAACTGAGCACCAACATGAACCTTGCCCTCGGTGGGAAATATACTTACGATACAGAAGCAAGAAAAGTGCCCACCACAACACAGAATGCACCATCTTTCTGGGTTGACCATTGGACACCTGAAAATCCCAATGCAAAATTCCCCAGGGCTGATGCGCCTCTTGCAAAAGAGAACTCATCTTTTTGGGTAGTGAGTGGAGTACAGAGCAGGATCAACAACATGACCCTTTCATACAGCATTCCTTCTAAGGTTGCCACCAAACTCAGGATTCCTGAATTGAAAGCATTCTTTACCGGAACCAATCTCTGGAGTATTTCCAATCCCTTGAAATACAAGGATCAGTATACTTCCAATTTTGCAAACTATCCAACATTAAGGACGATATCGTTAGGCATAAATGCAACATTGTAATTTCTGTTTAACCCAAAAACGAATGAAAATGAAATCATATCAATCAATGCTAAAAACCCTGTTTGCTGTTGTTGTCTTGACAACAATGGTCAGTGGTTGTAAAAAGGATTTCTTCAATCTTGAAGATCCAAACGGAATCAATTCAGATATCTGGAATGATGTTGGTGCAGTTACCCAATTCATTGACAAGGGTTATGACCTCATGATGCCCAACTGGCCAACGCCAGGAGGCATTCACAATACTTCGGATGAATCGAACAGTGCCAACACTACATTTTTGTATGGTCAGTTTACCGATAACAGTGTAACGGATATTGCTGCATCCAACTCTATTACCGGTAACAGGTATTTTGATATCAGGAGATGCAATGTTGGTATTGATGGAATCAATGCAGGCACAATGTCTGATGCAGACAAGAAAGTGAAAAAAGGAGAACTATTCTTCTTCAGGGCCATGGTTTATTTTAACCTGGTCAGGTTGTATGGTGGTGTTCCCTTGGTATTGCATGCCCAGGATCTTGTGAATGATGAATTGAACGTTCCACGTTCAAAAACAAGTGAATGTATCAATCAAATTGTCAGTGATCTTGATTCTGCTGGTATGTTTCTCCCCGCAACATGGCCAACTGCCCAAAAAGGAAGGATCACCAAGGGGGTAGCCTATGCATTGAAAGGAAAAGCTTTGATGTACTGGGCCAGTCCACAGTTCAATCCCTCCAATGATGTGACAAGATGGGAAAAGGCTTATACCGCTTGTAAGGCCGCCTATGACACTTGTGTGGCCAACGGGAATGTCCTCTACAGCAATTACGCCAATATTTTTGTGGATGAGACTGCTACCAACAGGGAAGTGATGCTCGTGCGCATACACGACGCCATCTCAGTAAGCCCAGGCAGGGGTACGAATAACGAATACGTTACCAGGCCAAGATCTGAAACCACAGGTCAGGCAGGAGGCGGTTCCAACCAGCCAACCTGGAACCTGGTTCAGGCATACACCATGAACAACGGTCTTCCCATAACTGCAACTGGTTCAGGATACAATGCTAACCTGTTCTGGTTGAACCGCGATCCTCGCTTTGAGGCATCCATTGCATACAATGGATCAGCATGGCCTTTGAGCAGCAATGTTGCCAGAAAGCAATGGAATTATACCGGTGTCCTTGATGAAGGCGCAGGTCTTACCCAGACAGGATTTTATTGTAAGAAACTTTGTAACCCAGCCATCTCTGCCGTGCAGACCCAATATAATAGCAATTCCGGTGGTGGAAGTGGAATGGACTGGATTGAGATGCGTTTTGCAGAAGTGATCATGAACTTGGCTGAATGCGCCAATGAAACAGGTCGTTTGGCTGAAGCAAAAAGCATGGTTAGGTTGATTCGCCAGCGTGCAGGCATTGTGGCTGGCACCCAAGACTTCGGACTTGGTCTGGCAACAACAGCAGCTCAAATGCGTGATTTGATCATGAACGAGCGAATGGTTGAATTTGCGATGGAAGGAAAGCGTGCGTTCGATCTCAGAAGAACAAGAAGATTGCATTTGTTGTCTGGTACAACAAGGCAAGGAATCAGGTGGGCACCAAAGCTGCCTTACCTTGCAGGAACTGGTACCGACGCAACCAAGATTTACCTGGACAGGATTTATCCTGCGGGCTTCAGACCCAGGGATACAGCCAACTTGAACAATCCTGCAGTGTATGCGGCAATGTTTACACCGTCATTTGTCAACCTTGATGCTACACAGCCCATCAGCATTCCAACAACTTATTATTTCTATCCATTGCCCAACTTTTTCAGGCAATCAAGTTTTGTGTTGGAGCAAACCATTGGATGGCCTGGTGGAACGTTTGACCCATTGCAGTAATTATTCATTGATCAACCAATAAAAAGAAATAGATGAAAAGTTTCAAACATATACTCTCCACCCTTGCAGCAGCTGCTGTCATTGTAATCGGATGTGAGAAAACTGTTGCACCGATTGACAGTTATGGTGTAACTGTTGATTTTAAAGGAGGCAATTCAAAAAACCTGGTAGGTGATGTGGCCCTTAAACCCAAAGACAGCATCATACTGGATTTTTCAGTAGCGTCATCCTCAGAAGACATGGCCGTTATCGAGATCCAGAAAAATGGTGCAAAGATTGATACATTCAATGTGAGTGGCGCAGACAAACGCAACTTCTCTGGTGTCAAAAGATACCAGTCAGACAGTATCGCCGGCGATTATACCTATCGCGTATTTGCAAGAAACAAAAAAGGTGTATTCATTGGCGATGGGGGGAAATCCATCAAAGTAACCATCAGTCCTGATTTTATTTACTGGTCATACAAAACCCTGGCTGTGCCTGATTCTGTTGCCAAATCGAACAAATCATTTTTTGCTTCAACCAGCGGTGATGTGTTGAGCTATGTGCAGGGCGCTGCCAATTCTGCACAGATTGATTTCGGATATTTTTACGACACCACTACGGTGGGAGCTCCCAAGCATACCATCTATGCATTGGGCGCCAACAAGTTTGCGCCGCATGACCTTTCCACCTGGACCAAGAATGCAACCGTTTTCAAAAAAGCAAGTTCACCTGCATTCAGTGCATTGACTTCAGGTGGTTCATTGAGGGCTGCCGGCATTTCAAATCTCACCACTGGAGCAACAACAACTGCCAATGCATTGGCTTCTGGAAATTTGGTTTACTTCAGAACGGCTGCTGGAAAATATGGCTGTATCCAAATCAATTTCATCAACGACTTTGGTGCCCAGCAAGGCAAAACTTATATCAACATTGATGTAAAGGTTCAAAAATGATTCCTTTGATCAAATTGCGTTCAGCTGAATGTTGATTTTATCATAAAAAAGAGAGAGTTTCTGCTTTCTCTTTTTTATTTCCAATAAGTTAAATTGTGTATGTGTGAGTAAAAACAATGGAATGAAAAAACTGAATCTTTTATTGACGGTTTGCCTGCTAACAGTAAAGCTCTTTGCTCAATATCCAACGATTCCTCCGGATGTTCAGCGGTCCTCAGATTCGTTGATGCGGGCAGCCATCAAACATTCTGATGCTGCATGGGCATTGGCCTTGCCCATCATCAAGGCCGAAGCAAAAAAAGGAAAGCCCTATGTTGATTTTGCATCCCGTCCTACAGATCTTCCACAATCTTCCTTGCTTGCATTTCCTGGTGCAGAAGGTGGAGGCATGTACAGTTTTGGCGGACGTGGTGGAAGGGTGATTGTGGTAACCAATCTGGACGATGATGGACCTGGCAGTTTTCGCTGGGCCTGTGAACAAGGTGGTGCCCGCATCATCGTTTTCAATGTTGCAGGCATCATCAGGTTGAAGACCCCGTTGATCATCAGGGCTCCCTATGTTACCATTGCTGGGCAATCAGCACCGGGCGATGGCATCTGCGTTGCAGGAGAGAGTGTGTGGATCAATACCCATGATGTGGTGATCCGCTTCATGCGTTTCAGGAGGGGAGAAACATGGGTTGGCAGAAGGGATGATGCCATTGGCGGCAATCCCGTAGGCAATATCATGATTGATCATGTGTCTGCAAGCTGGGGACTGGATGAAAACATGAGCATGTACCGTCACATGTACAATGACAGCACAGGGAAAGCTGCAGAAGATAAATTTCCAACAGTCAACATTACCATACAGAATTCCATTTTTGCTGAGGCATTGGACACCTGGAACCACTCTTTCGGCAGTACACTTGGTGGTGAAAACTGTTCTTTCATCCGGAGCCTTTGGGCCAACAATGCAGGGCGCAATCCTTCCATCGGATGGAATGGTATTTTTAATTTCGCCAACAATGTGGTGTTCAACTGGGTCCATCGTTCTATTGATGGTGGTGATTACCGCGCGCAGTACAACATCATCAACAACTATTTTCAACCCGGCCCTGCTACCCCCAAAAACACATCTGTGGGACATCGCATCCTGAAGCCTGAAAGTGGCAGGAGCAAACTGAAATACCTTGTTTACGGAAGGGCTTATGTCAATGGGAACATCATGGAAGGATTCCCTGAGATCACCAAAGACAATTGGAATGGTGGTGTGCAGGTAGAAGATTTCCCCAATACCAACAAGTACACCGAAGACATGAAATGGAATAGTCCGCTTCCCATGGCACCCATGACCATCTTGCCCGCCAATACTGCCAGGTCATATGTACTGGCCAATGCAGGAGCGATTTTGCCCAAAAGAGATGCAGTCGACAGCAGAATCGTAACGCAGGTGGCTACCGGAAAAATTGCGTATCTTCCTAATGTCACATTACCAGAAACGCAGTTCAAGCACAGGCGCTTGCCGATTGATTCTTACAAGACAGGGATCATCACGGAAGTGGCACAGGTAGGCGGGTATCCAGAATACAAAGGCCAGCCGCTTGCGGATGCAGACCTTGATGGCATGCCTGATGCTTGGGAGAAAAAGAATGGCCTGAATCCTGCAGATCCAACAGATGCAACCAAGGACAGGGACAAGGATGGCTATACCAATATTGAAGAGTACCTCAATAGCCTGGTGGATGTTACAACAGTTGCTCCCGTGCAACCCAAAAAGAAGTAATCACCAATGCAAAAACTGATCAACAGCAAAAAGAACATCATGGATTTCTGCAAGTTGTCATTGCAGGCTATCATGCTTTTGGTCAGCGTGGCTGATTCAACATTTGCACAAAAAAAAATGCCTCCTCCCAGCCCGGTTCAATTTCAAAACGGTAGCCTTAAATATGTTTCGGATGCATTGGGAAACCGTGTTCTTGATTTTTCCTATGCAGGTTACAAAGCCTCCGAGGTGGAGATCAACTCACCCAAAGTAAAATTTTTACTCTCACCCGGTAATCAGGATGATGGCGCATCCATTCAGGCTGCGATTGATGCTGTTTCCCGCATGCCATTGGATAAAAATGGTTTTCGTGGAACGGTACTCTTGCAGGCAGGCACCTATCATGCAAAGCAAAACATCCGCATTCATTCCTCCGGGATTGTACTGGCCGGCAGCAAGGGAACAGTCCTTGTAGGCGAGGGGATTGACAGGGAGCCGCTGATCAACATCAAAGGAATCAACAACAAGCATTCCTCTGCTGAAAACAAGATCGTGGATGCCTATGTTGGTGTTGGGACCACCCAGTTCACCATCGAACAAATAACTGGATTCGCTGTCGGAGATGAAGTGACCATCAGGAGACCCTCCACTTTGGCTTGGATCAAGTTATTGGGAACAGATCATTTTGGTGGTGGGGTGACCGCCACTGGATGGAAACCGGGAGAGCGTGATTTATTTTTTGAAAGAAAAATAACTGCAATCGATGGTAACAAAATCACCATTGATCATGCTTTAACAACTGCCATCGATAGCAGTTATGGTGGAGCCTTCATCAGCAAATATGAATGGAAAGGTCGCATCAGCAACTGCGGAGTTGAAAACCTTGACCTTGTTTCATCGTATGCCTTGTCCAATGCCAAAGATGAAGACCATTGCTGGAATGCCATCAACATGGAAAATATGGAAGATGGATGGGTGCGGCGCATCAACTTTAAACATTTTGCCGGTGCTGCAGTAGCGCTTCAATCCACTGCAAGAAGAATAACAGTAGAAGATTGCATCTCAAAAGATCCTGTTTCAGAAATAGGCGGCCAGCGCAGGTATTCATTCACCACCTCAGGTCAGCAAACCCTTTTTCAACGCTGTTATGCCGAGAATGGTTACCATGATTTTTCTGTGGGCTTTTGCGCTCCAGGCCCGAATGCCTTTGTGCAATGCCATTCCAGCCTTCCTTATTCATTCAGCGGAACAATTGACAGCTGGGCCAGCGGGGTATTGTTTGACAATATTACAGTAGATGGAAATGCACTCAGGATGGGAGATCGCGGGCAGGATGGGAATGGTGCTGGATGGTCTGCAGCCAACAGCGTATTCTGGCAATGTGCTGCAGCCAGGATTGATTGCTATGCACCACCAGGTGCCAACAACCATGCGTTTGGCAACTGGGCTCAGTTTGCCGGCAATGGGTATTGGGAAAGCTCAAATGAGCACATCAACCCCAGAAGCCTTTTTTATGCACAACTCTCCATGCGCTTGGGCAAGGACATGTCCAACCGTGCCATGTTGCTTCCAAAGGAATCTGAGGCCTCCAGCAGCCCCTCTGTTGAGGTAGCGGCCATGCTCACCCAACAAGCGATTCAAGCGCCGTTACAGTTAATGGCCTGGATCGATTCTGTCAGGAAAATGAGACCACTGGTTTATGACCGGGAACAGGCCGTCCAGTTTGTTTACAAGCCAGCAAAAGAACAGTCACAGCAATCTTCCAAGATCCAGATTACCAATGGTTGGATTAACAACAATGGTCAACTCATCATCGGTGGAAGGATGGAAGTACCCTGGTGGAATGGTGGTGTTTCTCCCAAAGACCTTGTCAATGCAAAGCCACACATCACAAGGTATGTTCCTGGCAGATATGGAAAGGGTTTGACCGATGATCTGGAAGAAGTTGTTGCAGAAATGAAACAGACCAACACGGCCGTGCTAGACCACAATTATGGACTGTGGTACGATCGCCGCCGCGATGACCATGAGCGCATCAGACGAATGGATGGTGAGGTATGGCCGCCTTTTTATGAATTGCCTTTTGCAAGAACCGGTAAGGGATTGGCCTGGGATGGATTGAGCAAATATGATCTCACGCAATACAACAAGTGGTATTGGGATCGGCTTTCACAATTTGCCAATTTGGCCAATCAGCAATCTTTGCTCCTCATCCACCAAAACTATTTTCAACACAACATTATCGAGGCTGGTGCACATTATGCAGACTTTCCCTGGAGAACGGCCAACAACATCAACAACACAGGATTTCCAGAGCCAGTGCCCTATGCTGGCGACAAAAGAATTTTCATGGACGAACAGTTCTATGATGTCTCCAATGAAGCAAGGAAGCAATTGCATCTCGCCTATATCAACAAGTGCCTGGACAATTTTAAATTCAACAAGAATGTCATCCAATCCATCGGAGCTGAATATACTGGCCCATTGTATTTTGTGAATTTCTGGATGGATGCCATTGATGCATGGACAAGAAAGAACCGCATCAATCCACTGGTATCATTGAGTACAACAAAAGATGTTCAAGATTCCGTTTTGAAAAATGGCCAAAGGGCTGCTAATGTAGACATCATTGATATCCGTTACTGGCATTATCAACAGGATGGAAAAGCCTATGCGCCACAAGGTGGACAGCATCTCGCACCCAGGCAACATGCACGGTTGTTGAAGCCTGTGCGTTCCTCATTTGAACAAGTATACCGTGCAGTAAAAGAGTACCGCGTGGCACATGATAAGGCAGTCATTTATTCAGGAGACAGTTATCCGCAATTCGGATGGGCAGTCTTGATGGCAGGTGGATCTTTGCCGGTGCTGCCAAAGGAGACCGATGTAAATTTCCTGAAAGCGGTTGTCAACACCATCCCTGTAAAAGAAACAAAAATGCTGGCAGGCATCAAAGACCTCATCCTTTATACCGAAGGACAAAATCAGCTGGAACTGGATCTAACAGGTTTCAAATCTACCTGCAGCATTCAAACGATTGATCCGCGAACTGGAAAAGTTGTCAATACGGTTGACGGTATTGAAGGAGGAATAAAAAAACAATTCACCCCCACAACATGGCCGGCCATCATTTGGGTGAGCAGCAAATGATCAACAAGAAATGATTTCAAGAATAAGCATATTGATTATCTTCATCCTCTTCCTGTCGGCCTGTTCGCAATCCTGGTATGTTTTCACCTCTTTTCGTGAACCGGCAAACGAAGGGCTGCGCCTGCTCTACAGCAAGGATGCCCGGCATTGGGACAGGCTTGATACCATATTCCTTGCACCGGGTGTGGGCAAGCAAATGGTCATGCGGGATCCATCGATTGTAAAGGGACCGGATGATAGTTTTCACCTGGTCTGGACCACCAGCTGGCAAGGCGACAAGGGTTTTGGGTATGCCGCTTCGAAAGACCTGATCCATTGGACTCCACAACAATTCATTCCTGTGATGGAGCATGAGCCCACAACCGTTAATGTATGGGCTCCGGAATTGTTTTATGACCAGGATTCATCGCGCTACATCATTGTTTGGGCCAGTTGTATTCCTGGCAGGTTCGACAAAGGCATTGAAGCTGACAGCAACAACCATCGCCTGTATTATACTACCACAAAGGATTTCAATCAATTCACACCAACCAAGCTTTTTATGGATCCGGGATTCAGTGTGATTGATGCCGTGATCGTAAGAAGGGCAAAAAATGATTTTGTATTGGTATTGAAAGACAATACAAGGCCTGAACGGAATTTGAAAATAGCTTTTGGAAAATCCGCCATCGGCCCCTGGAGCGATGTCTCTTCAAAGTTCTCCGATAAGTTTACGGAAGGACCTTCAGTGGTGAAGAATGGAGAAGACTGGTTGATTTATTTTGATGCATACCAGGAAAAATCCTACCTCGCCGTTTCTACCCAGGATTTCAAAACTTTTACTTTGCCTGATCCTGCCATCAGCATTCCTGAAGGGCACAAGCATGGAACCATCGTTCAAACAAACAGGAAGACGATCCGTCGTCTCTTGAAATACAGTTCACAATGAGGCTGCTGATCACATACTGCTTTTTGTTCTCTGCAATTTTGTCCAATGCTCAAGATACAGTGCACTATGTTGGTGCAGAGAAAGTGAACATTGATTACCACCATGGTCAGTTGCGTCCGGCCATTGGTGTGCACAACAGGCAGGTTTTCAGGGCCAACAGGAACGATGCCGCATCCACCGCTGGCATCAACTGGACCTATAACCATGCACCCATGCTCTGTTATTGGAACAATACATTTTACCTGCAATACCTGGCCAACCCAGTGGGTGAGCATGTGCCTCCTGGTAGGTCCATGATGCAAACTTCTGAAGATGGCATCCATTGGTCAGATCCACTGGTCAGCTTTCCCATCTACCGCATTCCTGATGGTGTTCAAAAAAAAGGAAGACCAGAAATGGCCAAGGACCTTGATGCAGTCATGCACCAACGCATGGGCTTTTTTGTGTCATCATCCAACAGGTTGTTGACGCTGGCATACTATGGAATAGTGATGGGAAAGGGAGACGACCCTAACGATGGAAAAGGAATCGGCCGTGTGGTCCGTGAAATTTACAAGGATGGAAAATTGGGTCCAGTATACTTTATCCGCTACAACAGTTCCTGGGACACTTCTAGATCAGCATTTCCGTTTTATGCATCCAGCAAGGACAAGGGCTTTGTTGCAGCTTGCGATGAACTTTTGGCAAATCCATTGATGATGCAGCAATGGGTGGAAGAGGCCGATCGTAACGATCCTTTGATACCGCTCAAAAAGGATGTGAAGGCATTCAGTTATTATCACCTCAACAATGGTCAGGTAGTGGGCTTGTGGAAACATGCCCTGACTTCGATCAGCAAAGACAATGGATTAACCTGGCAGTATGGTCCCCTTCGTGCTCCGGGATTCGTGAACAGCAATGCCAAGATTTGGGGACAAAAAACAAGTGATGGAAAATTTGCAACGGTCTACAATCCTTCTGAATTCCGGTGGCCCTTGGCCCTTTCTTTCAGTGACAATGGTTTGGTATATGATCGATTGTTGCTGGTGAATGGTTCCATCAGTGCCATGCGGTATGGCGGTGCCTACAAGTCTTATGGCCCTCAATATGTTAGGGGAATAGAAGAGGGCAATGGCCAGCCAAAAGATGGCAACATGTGGGTGACCTACAGCATGAACAAGGAAGACATCTGGGTGGCAAAAATTCCAGTGCCGGTCAAAGACATTTGCTCAGGTCCTGTCAAGGACAGTTTTGATATCATGCCCCAAGGAAAGGAATTGGATGAGTGGAATACCAACAGTGGCCAATGGACACCCGTTGGCATCGGTCGTTACAATGGACAGCGAACTTTGCTATTAAGGGACAAGGATCCTTTTGATGAGGCCTATGCCGAAAGGGTTATTCCTGCTGCAACCAAATCAACTGTTGCTTTCACCATAGTTCCTGAACAGTCAAACCATGGGCAGCTTGACATAGAATTTGCAGATGGAAAAGGCAGTGCTGCCATTCGGCTAACGCTTGATACTTTGGGCAACCTCATCACCAAGGCAGGCTATAGGAACAAACAACTGGTTCAATACAAGGCCGGCCAGCCGCTCAGCATCTCCATTGAGTTTGATGCCTCCACAAGGTTTTATACAACCACGGTCAACGGCAAAAAACTATCACCCAATTTGATGTTTGCCCCTGTCTCCAACATTGAACGCATCATCTTCAGGACGGGCCCTGTGAGAAGATTTCCCAATGCGGATACGCCAACCGATCAGGACTATGATTTGCCCGGCGCCGATCTTTCATGTCGCGAAGCAGTATTTCATTTGCTCTCATTTAAAACAGGCGCAAACTAAATGAACGGAGCCAAATTTACCATATCGTGTTTGATGATTTTGCTTGGTCTTGGGCTTGTAGCGCAGGAATCTGAAAAGGTTTTTTTGTCTGGAACCGGGAGTGATGATACCCGAACCTGGAAGTTTTATTGTACCGGAGGAATGAATGCCGGGAAATGGACAAACATTGAAGTGCCCTCCTGTTGGGAGTTGCAGGGCTTTGGGAAATACGATTATGGATTTGCCAAGGATAGCGTTAAAGGAAAAGAGAAGGGTATCTACCGGCATGATTTTATGGTGCCCAATACCTGGAAAGGGAAAAAAATTGATCTGGTATTTGAAGGGGTGATGACGGATGCCTTGGTGAAAATCAATGGAAAAACCGCGGGTGCTGTTCACCAGGGGGCCTTCTATGCATTCCAATATGATGTGAGTGCATTGGTGAAATTTGGGAAAATGAATGCATTGGAAGTAGAAGTCTCCAAACATTCTGAAAACAGTTCAGTGAATGCGGCAGAGCGAAAAGGGGATTACTGGATTTTTGGCGGCATCTTTCGTCCGGTCTACTTGAAAATCAGTCCTGCGCTGCACATTAGCCATGTTGCTGTTGATGCAAAAGCAGATGGAAGTTTGAGGGCAATCGTACAGGCTTCTCCCAATACATCAGTATCGGTTGAACTTTTTGACCCAAAAAATAACAGCCTGGGAAAGGCGAACAATGTGGATGTTGATGCTGCTGGTAATGCAGACATCCGTCATCTCTTCAGCATTATCATGCCATGGAATCCTGAACAACCGACTTTGTATACTGCCCTTTTTTCTTTGATGAAGGATGGCAAGTTGCTGCACCAGGTCAAAAAGAAAATTGGTTTCAGGACAGTGGAGGTAAGACAGCGGGACGGGATTTATGTGAATGGACAGAAGATCAAATTCAAGGGGGTGAACCGGCACAGTTTCAGGCCTGAATCGGGAAGAACCACCAGCAAACAAATCAGCATTGAAGATGTGGCCACGATCAAGGCAATGAACATGAACGCGGTGAGGATGTCGCATTATCCACCAGACGATCATTTTCTGGATGCCTGTGATTCGATGGGATTGTTTGTGCTGGACGAACTGGCGGGCTGGCATGGACAATATGATACACCAACCGGCAGCAAACTCTTAAAGGAAATGATTGACCATGATGTCAACCATCCCTCTATTGTGCTCTGGGTGAATGGCAACGAAGGAGGACACAACCTTGAGCTGGATCCGCTTTTTGCACAACATGATCTTCAACAACGTACTGTTGTCCATGCATGGCAATTGTTCAATGGCATTGAAACCCAGCATTACCGTGAGTTTGGGTATGGTATTGGCAATTATGACAAGGGAAGGGAGATCGTGATGCCGACAGAATTTTTACATGGTCAGTTTGATGGTGGGCATGGCGCAGGCCTGGAAGATTACTGGGAATACATGTGGAATGAGCCTTTGCAGGCCGGTGGTTTTCTATGGGATTATGCAGACCAGGCAGTGGTAAGAAAAGACAGGAAGGACAGCCTTGATACCGATAAGCACCGTGCCGCAGATGGCATCTTGGGTCCTCATCTTGAAAAGGAAGGAAGTTTTTTTGCGATCAAGGAAATCTGGAGCCCAATCAAATTAAAACGCAGAGAGATTGTTGAAGGATTTGACGGTCGCATTGAGATTGAGAACAGGTTTCATTTTACCAACCTCAAGAACTGCCAGTACAAGTGGTCATTGAAATATTTAGACAAGGATTACCAGGAAGACAGAAGGGGTGAAACATCATTTTTTCCTGATCTTGCTCCAGGTCAGAAAGGATGGTTGCAACTCTCACTTCCTGCCAACTGGATGAAATATGATGCATTGTACATTACTGCCATTGATCCTCATGGCAATGAGTTGTTTACATGGAGCTATCCGATTGTTTCTCCTGCAAGTATGGTGAAACGGATGTTGAATACAGCTGGTGTTGCAAAGATCAATATGTCGGAAACAACTGATGCCTGGCACTTCAAGATAAAAGACATTGAGTTTGACATCAACCGCCAAACAGGAATCATTGCCAATATTCAAAATGCATTGGGTAAAATACCTTTTGGCAATGGTCCCATCCTTGAAGAGGGAATCAATAATTTTGGAAATTTTATATTGGTGCAGAAGGATTCAGTTGTTGAAATTCAATCCACCTTCAACCGGAAAAACAATTTCAACACAATGAAATGGAGCATCTATCCCTCTGGCTGGATGCGCCTCCAGGTAGATTATTTTCCTTCCGCATATTTCACCAATTTTTCCGGCATCAATTTTACATTGCCAGCATCCGACATGCGTGCTGTGAACTATACTGGATACGGGCCGTATCGTGTATGGAAAAACCGCATGAAAGGAAACAGTTTCGGAGAGTGGCATAAATCATACAACGACTCAGAAACTGGAGAAGCACCCTGGAACTATCCCGAGTTCAAAGGTTACCATGCAGGATTTTACCATGGCGTGTTTAGCACTTCGAGCAATAGGTTTACAGTTGCAACGGAAAACGAAGACATGTTCCTGCGGTTGTTTACCCCTGGCTGGAAAACAGACCAGTGGCACAACTATGAACCCCTGTTTCCTGCTGGTGACATCTCCTTTATGCGAGGCATCAGCAGCATCGGCTCAAAGACCCAACGCAACGAAACAACCGGACCCATGGGCAGCAAGAATATTTTTTATGATTACGAAAAAGAACCCGGCAGGTCCATCAACATCACCCTTTACTTCAACTTCAGCAATGCACAATAACATGAGAAAAAAAGAAGCAATGATCAAATCCGGAAACTTGAAAAGCATGCTCCTGACAACAGGATTGATGTTGTCGGTAGTCATTGGCATGGCACAAACTTTTTGGAAGTCTGGCATTGTTGAAGATGAATTTATTGCGGCCAAGATGCCCTTCCCAGAGTCCCATGCTGCAACCATTGCTGAAACGCCGGAAGGCCTGGTGGTGGCCTGGTTTGGTGGAACAAAGGAACGCAATCCAGATGTTGAAATTTGGATGAGCAAACTGAATGACAAGGGAAAATGGACAGCTCCTGTTTCCATTGCGAACGGCATCATCAATGATAACCTGCGATATGCTTGCTGGAACCCTGTGTTATACCAGGTTCCTCAAGGGGATCTCCTGTTGTTTTACAAAGTTGGTCCTAATGTTGCTGAATGGAAAGGGTGGATGAAGCGTTCAAAAGACCATGGAAAAACCTGGTCGGCTCCCATCGCATTGCCTGCAGATTGTTTGGGCCCAGTCAAAAACAAACCAGTCTTGCTGGACAATGGCATCTTGCTTGCAGCATCCAGTACTGAAGGAAGCAAGGGATGGAACCTGCACATGGAGTTTTCTTCAGACAAGGGAATAACCTGGACGCGAGGAGCTGATCTGCTTGCAGAAAAGGGCATCAAAGCCATTCAGCCTTCCATTCTCAAACATGGCGATGGGCGCTTGCAATTACTGGCCAGAACACAGCAACGTGCCTTGGCAGAGGCCTGGTCTTCAGACAATGGAAAAACCTGGTCAACCGTTTCGCTTTCCTCAATGCCCAACAACAATTCAGGGGCTGATGCTGTAACATTAACAAATGGAATGCAGCTGTTGGTCTACAACCATGCCCTTGCACACGATTCCATCAAGAATGGCAAAGGACCTAGGACGCCATTGAATCTTGCCATTTCAAAAGATGGCGTAAAATGGTCTGCTGCATTGGTGCTGGAAGATTCACCCATCAGCCAGTATTCCTATCCCTCCATCATTCAATCTGCTGATGGCATGGTGCACATCGTGTATACCTGGAGAAGAGAGGGCATCAAATATGTAAAGATTGATCCATCACAATTGCAAGCAGGATTGATTGTCAATGGCAAATGGCCCCTGTCGCCAGATGCCTTGCCTGTGGCTGTTAAAAATACGGCTGATGACCAATTTAGAAAACCCCTTGTTGAAGTGTTGAATGAAATTCAAACCAGGTTCAAGGTTAGCATCCGCTATCCAATGGAGCTGGTAAAGGACAAGCAGGTAACCTATGCGCAATGGCGCTATACGGCAGTATTGGAGCAAACCCTGAACAATGTGCTGTCTTCCCTGGACATCAGTTTCACCAAAGAGGCTGAAGGAAAATACAAGCTCCAGGCATTTCAATATCACCTGAAAACACCCTCCGAAGGTTTAGCACAATTGAAATCAATTGCTGCGGGATACAACAACAAAGCCAGTTGGGAGACCAGAAAAGATTCTCTGCTTTCATGCATTATAGCCACTCTGGGTTTGGAAAAACTTCCTAAACAATCAGCTGCGAAACCCATCCTGACCAAGACCAGAACACATGATGGGTATACTGTGCAGGACTTCGCTTTGGAAACCCTGCCAGGCGTTTTCATCAACGGCTCCATCTACATGCCCTTGAATGCCAAAGGGAAATTGCCTGTGGTTTTTCATCCTGATGGACATTTTCAGCGGGGGAGGTACCGTGAAGATTGCCAGTACCGTGCAGCATCACTTGCCAGGATGGGCGTGATGTCTGTCAGTTATGATCTTTTTGCATGGGAAGGTGAGTCGCTGTTGCAAGTAGACCCTGCTGCCCACCGGAAAAGTTTGGTGAATACTTTGCAGATTTACAATACACAGCGCTTGATTGATTATATTCTCTCTTTGCCAAACGTTGACCTCAACCGTGTTGGCATTACCGGTGCATCGGGTGGAGGCAGCCAGACCATGCTCACAACGGCCATCGACAAGCGCATTACCATCAGCATTCCTGTTGTCATGATGTCTTCTTACCACAGTGGCGGTTGCCCTTGTGAAAGTGGCATGGGTTTTCATCTTTGCGGTGGCGGAACCAACAATGTGGAAATTGCTGCCATTGCCGCACCCCGTCCTCAGCTGGTAATCTCTGATGGTAAGGACTGGACCAAAGATGTTCCAGAACTGGAATTTCCCTTTTTAAAAAGGGTCTATGATTTTTATCCGGGTGCAACAGTGCAGAACCATCACCTTGGCTTGGAAGGCCATGACTATGGATATTCCAAGCGCCAGGCCATGTATGCATTTGTTGCAAAGCAATTTAAGTTGAATGTGGATGCCTTGAAGGACAAGGATGGTAACATCAATGAGCAGGCTGTTACCATTGAGAAAGATGAAGCCATGAAAGTTTTTGGGGCTGATGGCAAAGGGTTGCCTGCTCAAGCTTTGATGGGATGGCCACGCATTGAAGCATTGATCAATTCTTATCTCAGCAAATGATGTTGCGTTACAAAACAATATTGAAGGTTATGCTGTTGCTGATTTCCTTGTTCCCAGGGATGGAAGGCTTGTATGCCCAACAACGATACAAGATTGCAGCTGTAGACCTGATGATGTTGAAGCGCCAGAAAGTTGGCGCCATTCAATTGGCCAGTCAAGTGGGCGTGCAAGGACTGGAAGTTGACATGGGAGGCTTGGGCAACCGCCCCACTTTCGATAACCAGCTCCTCAACGATTCCATTCGATCAATATTCATGCAACAGGCCAAAGCGTTCAATGTCACGTTCTGTTCGCTTTCCATGTCTGGATACTATGCCCAATCATTTTGCGGACGCGAAAACTTTCTGCAATCCATTGAAGATTGTATCGAAACCATGAAGCTGATGAATGTAAAAGTTGGTTTCTTGCCATTGGGCGTTCAATGTGATCGGGTCAAACATCCTGAGTTGATGGATGCAGTGGTCAGCCGACTCAAACTGGTGGGGAAGATGGCGGAAGAAGCGGGTGTTGTGATTGGAATAGAAACTGCCCTTGATGCCCGTGCAGAAAAAAAGCTGTTGAAGCAAGTGGGAAGCAATGGTATCAAAAGCTATTTCAATTTTTCAAACCCACTGAAAAATGGAAGGGATTTGTACAAAGAACTGAAGGTACTTGGAAGAAAAAACATCATCCAGATTCATTGTACCGATGATGATGGGGTGCTCCTGAAAGACAATACCAGACTGGATATGGTGAAAGTGAAGCAAACCCTTGACAAGATGGGATGGTCTGGTTGGCTGGTCCTTGAGCGATCCCGTGATGCAAAAGACCCCAACAATGTGAAGAAGAATTTTGGCTCAAATGCTGCTTACATGAAATCTATTTTTCAATGATGTTTCAACGCCATCATATTGTCACTTTCATTTTTTTACTTGTTGGTAATGTCCTGCAGGCACAACAGGAATTTTATGTGAGCACAACAGGACAAGACACAGCATCAGGTAGTATTGATCATCCATTGTCAACAGTGCAGATGGCTTTGAGAAAAGTCAGGGAGCAAAGGCGCTTGAATCCCGGCGTAAATTCACATTACAAAATCTTTTTGCGTGGCGGTCGCTATGAACTCAAAGAACCCATTTTCATCAGGCCTGAGGACGCAGGAACCTTGTCAAGCTATACAATGGTGCAGTCCTATCACAAAGAACATGTTGTTCTCAGTGGAGGAAAACAAATCAATAAATGGAAGCCTGCCGGCAGCAAGGACAAAAGACTTCCGTCAAAAAATTCATCCAAGGTATGGGTGGCCGAATTAAGCGGAATGGACTTTTCAAAAGACGGCATTCGACAACTCTGGGTGAATGGCAAAAAAGCCATCAGGGCAAAAGATACAAAGGGTGAATTGATGAACAGGATCCTCAGCTGGAACAAAAGGGAAAGGAGTTGCTGGGTGCCTACGGGAATGCTGAGTACCATTAAAAATCCTGAAGGGTTGGAAATGTTCATCCACCAATGGTGGGCCATTGCCAATCTGCGCATTGCCAGAATGATGGTGCAAGGGGATAGCACAAAATTGTTTTTCAAAGATCCCGAAAGCCGTATCCAGAGCGAGCATCCGTGGCCTGCACCCTGGATCTCCAGTGAAACAGGGAACTCTGCTTTTTACATGGTCAATGCCCTTGAGTTGCTGGATGAGCCCGGTGAATGGTTTCATGACACCAAGACCGAACAGCTTTTTTATTATCCTGAAGCAGGCATAAACATGGCCACTGCTGATATCGTTGCACCTGTTTTGGAAACACTGCTGGATATCCAGGGCAATGCAGAGAACCCTGTACAGTACCTGCAATTTTCGAACCTTGAATTTTCGCATACCCATTGGAACAGGCCATCAACCCAAGGTCATGTTCCCCATCAAATTGGCATGTACATGACCGATGCGTACAGGCTGCGACCCCCTGGTGTAAAGACCAAGCCAGGGTTGGACAACCAGGCATGGGTGGGCAGGCCTGCTGCTGCAGTATCCCTGAACCATGCAAGGGGCATCTATTTTGAACAGAATCAGTTTACGCATCTTGCCTCAACTGGACTCGACATGCACAAAGGTGTTGGACATGTGGAGGTGCAACGCAACCTCTTCAGCGACATTGGCGGTACTGGAATCCTTGCAGGTATTTTTTCATCTCCAGAACAAGAAATTCACCTGCCTTATTTTCCTGCCAATAAAACTGATATTCCTGTAGGCATCTCCATCATCAACAACCTGGTTACGAATGTCTCCAACGAAGACTGGAGTTGTGCAGGCATTGGTCTGGGCTTCCTGCAGCAGACACAGGTCAGGGGCAATGAAGTGGAAGAGGTTTCCAATACTGGCATCAGCATGGGCTGGGGATGGCACCCGGGACAGAATCCCAATTTTGACAATGCCATCATCGGAAACTATATCCATCATTTTGGGAAGCACAATTATGATTGTGGAGGGATCTATACCCTCGGTGCACAGGCCAATGGATTTGTGGCAGAGAACAGGATAGACAGTATTTACAGGGCGGCTTATCCGCACCTGCCCACCCATTGGTTTTATTTGTATGCAGATGAAGGAACCACAGGGCTGACCGTCAAGAACAATTGGACTCCCGCAGAAAAATTTCTTCAAAATGCCAACGGTCCGAACAATCTTTGGCAGAACAACGGGCCCACAGGAAATGATGACATCAAGGTTGCTGCAGGCCTACCACCAGAACTGAAAGATTATTTTCGACCATATAAATTTGACAGGTCAGCATCAAAGCAAAACATCAATGAAGCAAGGAATGAAATGATCGAGCTGGTGGTTCCTGATAGCATTACATTCCGTGCAGACTCACTGAAGCGGTTCCTGTACAAATACAAGATTGACTCCAGCGCGGTGTATTCATGGAAAAACCACCATGTTGTTTATACAACGCTGACGGATATTGCTGTGTTCGAAGGCAGGTTAAAAAACAATTTTCCAGGTGTGGAAGTTAGGGTGTACCATGATCTTTTTTACCAGTTCGACAGAAGGGATTGTGGTGAATCAGTCGATAAAAAAAACTGGAAGCATTATGTCTTGACAGCCAACATGGTAGTGGATAGAAACTTACAGCAAGAATACCTTGATGCCCATGCCACGCAAAGGCAATTCTGGCCAGAGGTGTCAAAAGGTTTTTGTTCTGCAGGTTTTCAACAACTCCAGTTGTTCAGAAACGGGAGACAGCTCATGCTGGTAATCAGTATTCCTGCAAGAGAAACACTGGAAGCGCTTGATCCCAAAACGCGCCTGAACAATCCACGCATGGACGATTGGAATGCTAAAATGAAACAGTACCAGGAAGGAATTGCTGGCACAGAAAAAAACGAGACCTGGGTATTTTTAACACAAGAAAACAATTGATATGTTGAACATTGGGATTTTGGGTTTGGGTGAAGGAAGGAGTACCATCTCCGCTGCCTTGCAGAGTGATCGCGTAAAGCTTCGGATGATTTGCGATGTAGACATTGAGAAGTGCAAACACCGCGCAAAAGAATTTCAGTTTGATCATTATACCACTTCCTATCAGGAAATGCTGGATGATCCATTGATTGACCTTGTTGCGATCTATACACCTGATCACTTGCATGCAACACACGTGATGATGGCCTTGCAGCACGGGAAACATGTTTTGTGCACCAAGCCCTTCATCGATGATTTGAGCAAGGCCAATGAATTGCTGGCTCTGGCTAAATCTGTTGGAAAGAAAGTATTCATCGGGCAAAGCTCAAGGTTTTTTGAACCGATGCAAAGGCAAAGAAAGGATTACGAGGAAGGATTGATTGGAGAACTGATTACCATAGAAGCCTATTACCACGCAGACCACCGCTGGTTCCTTGAGAAGCCCTGGAGTTTGCAGCAGTCTTTCAAGTGGTTGTATGGTGGGCTCAGTCATCCTGTTGATTTTATCCGCTGGTACCTGCCCAATATCGAGGAAGTGATGGGCTATGGCATGTTGAGCAGCAATGGGCAAAAGGGTGGACTGAAACACCAGGACACCATGCACTTTATTTTCAAATCATCTGATGGCAGGGTGGCGCGGGTCAGTGGCTGCTATACAGGGCCTGTACAGCCCGTTACACGTGACAGTGAAATGAGTTGCGTCCTGAGAGGCACAGCAGGCTGCAGCCAGGGAGATTACATGGACCTTCGCTATGCCATCACAGACAAGACCGGTGAAGAAAGAATCATTACCTGGGAACACAAGCTCAAGCATTATTTCAGGTTTGAAGGCAAAAGCCATCATGCCGGCGAATACCAGAATTACATCGAATATTTTGCAGATTCCATTGAACACGGATATACAGCCTATCCTGATCTGGAAGAAGGTATCGGAACCATTGCTGTTTTACAGGCAATGGACAGATCGCTTTCTACTGGAATGCCTGTCAAGGTAAAAGATATTTTGGATGAATTTGATGTTGCAGTAACCCTCAAATAATTGAGATGAACAATATTTACGAAAAGCTACAGTTGTCTGATCTGCTCATTGTGGTGGCCTATGTTATCATCCTTGTCATCATTGGATACAGGGCAAGTTTTGGTAACAGAAAAAAAGATGAAACCCTTTTCCTGGCAGGCAATTCTTTGAACTGGTACAATATCGGATTCAACATGTGGGGAACCAATGTGGGTCCATCATCCCTGCTTGCTTTTGCCAGCATCGGATACACCACAGGCATCGTCGCGGGAAATTTTGAGTGGTATGCATTTGTATTTCTCTTGTTGCTGGCCATGGTCTTTGCACCAAGGTACATCGCCTCAAAAGTTTCTACCATGCCTGAATTCATGGGTGCCCGTTTTGGCAGCAGTACACAAGACATCCTGGCCTGGTACGCTCTTGTAAAAATTTTATTGTCCTGGCTTTCTTTGGGATTGTTTGCGGGAGGCTTTTTGGTTCGACAAATCTTTGGCATTCCCATGTGGCAATCGGTCATTGCCCTGGTCCTTTTTTCTGGACTGTTCACATTTGCCGGCGGGCTGAAAACAGTGGCCAAGGTCAATGTATTGCAGATGCTGCTGTTGATTGTGGTCTCCTTGATGCTTTCCTGGTTTGGCCTTGAAAAGGCTGGAGGATTTTCTGCCTTGATCAACAAAGTGCCTGCAGATTACTGGCATTTGATAAGACCTTCCTCTGATCCCAATTATCCATGGCATGCCCTGCTCCTTGGATACCCAGTTTCTGCGATTGCATTTTTCTGTACAGACCAGGCCATGGTTCAGTCTGTTTTAGGCGCAAAAAATCTCGAACAAGGACAGCTGGGTGTAGGGTTTATCGGATGGCTAAAAGTACTGGCCCTTCCCTTGTTCATCCTTCCAGGCATTCTTTGTTTTGTTCTTTTTCCCGGACTTCCTGATCCGAATCTCGCTTATATGACAATGGTGAGCAACCTCTTCCCCCCCGGAATGGTTGGCCTGGTGATTGTGGTATTGATTTCAGTGTTGGTGGCAACCATCGGCTCTTCCCTCAATGCCCTCAGCACCGTTTTCACCAATGATATTTACCTCAAGAAAATCAACCCAACTGCAGCAACTTCCAGGATTGTTGCAGTTGGAAGAATGACTGTGCTGGCAGGATGTATGTTCGCTGTCCTAATGGCCATTGCCATCGATAACATCAAGGGCTTGAATCTTTTTGATGTTTTCCAATCTGTGTTGGGATTTCTTGCGCCATCCTTGTCTGTTGTTTTTTTATTGACGGTATTCTGGAAAAGGACAACAAGAATGGCTGTGAATTTTACGCTTTCAATTGGCTCATTGTTCAGCCTTTCTGTCGGAGCCATGTACCTCTGGATCTTTACGCCAGACAAATATGATTTCTGGCCCCATTATCTCATGCTTTCCTTCTATATTTTTGCTATACTCATGGTTGTTGCCATGCTCATCACCTTGCTTTCTGGAAAGAAGGCTATTGGGCAAACGCACCAATCAATGATTGATCTGCCAAAAGCATCTTCCAAAGTAAAATGGTCATTCATTTTACTGGGTATCGTCATTCTTTCATTGTACCTGATATTCAATCACTGATAATGAAGAAAACGCTTTACATTTTTGCCATGCTGTTCTGTTCCTTGGGTCTCCATGCCCAGCAGGCTAGTGCGTTGTCTGCGCATGCAAAGCCCGGATTGGTGAACACCAGCCAAAGTCCTTTTGCTGCCATGCAGACCATGGGCATCAACGATGTATCCTGGACTTCAGGTTTCTGGAAGGAACGTTTTTCGGTTTGCAGGGACTTGATGTTTCCTCAGCTTTGGCAGACCTATACCAGCGATACCATCTGTTATGCATTCAAGAATTTTAAAGTGGCTGCTGGTATGGAAGCAGGCAGGTTCCGGGGACCTTCCTTCCATGATGGGGACTTTTACAAAACCCTGGAAGCCGCGGCAGCACTGTACGCAGCAACAAAAGATCCCAAGATAGACAGGTTGATGGATGATGCCATTGCCGTGATAGCCAAATCGCAACGAGCAGATGGATATGTGTACACCAAAAATATCATCGAGGAAAAACAGTCTGGCAAGTCGATGGCATTTGATGACGTGCTCAGTTTTGAGGCTTATAATTTTGGTCACCTGATGACGGCAGCCTGCATTCATCATAGGGCAACAGGCAAAAAAAACTTGTTGGACATCGCCACAAAAGCGGCTAACTTTTTGATCGGCTTTTATGCAAAGGCTTCACCTGCCCAGGCACGCAATGCCATCTGTCCTTCTCATTACATGGGGCTTACGGAATTGTACAGAACCACTGGAGAGAAAAAATACCTCACACTTGCAGACTACCTCATCACCATCCGCGGTACTGTTGAAGGAACAGATGACAACAGTGACCGTGCACCATTCAGGGAAATGACAAAGGTTGCAGGACATGCCGTGCGCGCCAATTACCTGTTCGCAGGGGCTGCAGATGTCTATGCAGAAACAGGGGATCCTAAACTGAAAGCTGCACTGGATGCTCTTTGGGATAACGTGACCCATACCAAGCTTTATGTTACGGGCGGATGTGGTGCTCTTTATGATGGAGTTTCTGTTGATGGCACGTCTTACAAACCTGATACGGTGCAGAAAGTGCACCAGTCTTATGGACGTGATTTTCAATTGCCCAACCTTACCGCGTACAATGAAACCTGTGCCAATATTGGCAATGTATTGTGGAACTGGAGAATGTTTCTGCTCACCGGTGAGTCAAAATACATTGATGTATTGGAGCTGTCACTCTATAACAGTGTATTAAGTGGTGTAGGTTTGGAGGGGCGGGATTATTTTTATACCAATCCACTGGCCTCTTCTGCAGATTTCCCCTACCACATGCGATGGGAAGGTGGACGCCAGGCCTATATCAGCAAGTCAAATTGTTGTCCGCCCAATACAGTAAGAACGATTGCTGAAGTACAGCATTACCAGTATTCCATGCGGGGTACTGATCTTTTTATCAACATGTATTCTGGAAATACACTCAATACAAAACTTGAGAGCGGACAATCTGTTTTGCTTGAACAGAAAACGGATTATCCATGGGCAGGTCGAGTCAATATCAAATTGCTTGAGTCTCCTGCAGACATGGCGCTGCACTTGCGCATTCCGGCATGGTGCAAACAATTTTCCATTCTTGTCAATGGTACTAAAATAAATGCCCAGCCTAGCGCAAACGGTTATGTAAGACTCTTCAGAAAATGGAAGAATAACGATTTGATTGTGCTGGATCTTTCCATGCCGGTACAGTTGATAGAATCCAATCCTCTGGTTGAAGAGTCAAGAAACCAGGTCACGGTAAAGAAGGGCCCACTGGTCTATTGCCTTGAGTCTCCTGATCTGAAGGGTGCTGGTGTATTTGATTGTGCCATCTCCTCCAACGCCAGTTTTGTTGTTGAAGACATGGTCATTGGAAACAGCAGCATCAAGTCACTCAAAACCAACCTCCTGTTGATCAACAACGATTCATGGAAAGGAAAACTTTACCGTGAAATCAACAACCAAAAGAAACCCATCAGTGCAAGGCTTATTCCCTACTATGCCTGGGCCAATCGAGGAAGAACAGACATGACAGTATGGTTGCCTTTGGTAAGATAAATGAACATGATGAACAGAATTATAGCAACATATTACATAGAGACAGCACTTGACCCGCATCAGGCAGCAGCAGTGTTGGCAGGCGAGCAATCATCCGGAACCTTTGTAGCGGTTCCAGGAGAGACTGAAGCGCTCAAGCATCAATTTGCTGCGTGCGTAGAGGAAGTAACGGTATTGCAAGACGTAGACCAGCCCTCACTTCCAGGAGATCCGGGTGAAAAAGGTCGCTACAATAGAGCAATGGTAAGGGTTTCCTGGTCGCTGGATAATTTTGGCTACAATCTTCCTGAGTTGATTTCAACTGTGCAGGGAAACCTCTATGAGTTGAGGCAGTTCACTGGTTTGCGTTTGATGGACCTTGAGTTTCCTGATGCATTCGTATCACATTACCGGGGACCTGCCCATGGTATTGAAGGTTGTCGTAAACTAACCGGAGTTTGGGACCGTCCATTGATGGGAACCATCATCAAGCCTTCAGTTGGGCTGACGCCAGACCAGACAGCCGATCTTGTTGCCCAGCTGGCAGTTGCAGGAATTGATTTCATCAAAGATGATGAACTGCTTTCTTCCTCATCTAACTCTCCATTTGAATTGCGTTTGCAAAAAGTGATGGAGGTGATCAACCGGCATTTTCAGGAAACTGGGAAAAAGATCATGTATGCTGCGAATATCTCCGGCGAGATGGATGAGATGATGTCGCGTTACGAGATGATTGTCAAACTTGGTGGGACCTGTGCCATGATCAACGTCAACAGTGTAGGCATTGCTGCTACAAAGAAAATATGTGACAATGGAGCACTGGCTATTCATGCACACCGCAATGGCTGGGGCATGCTAACCCGTCATCCCTTGCTGGGCATGGATTTCAGGGCTTACCAGAAAATATGGCGATTGGTTGGTGTAGACCAGCTTCATGTGAATGGAATCCAGAATAAATTCTGGGAATCAGATGACAGCGTTGTTTCATCCATCGGTGCAATGATGCAGAAGTTAGGAAAACAGCTGGATCCCATACCTGTGGTATCATCCGGGCAGTGGGGTGGACAGGCTTTTGAAACCTGGCGCAGGACAGAAACCACCGATCTTTTGTACATGGCCGGCGGTGGAATACTGGCGCATCCGATGGGTCCACAGGCAGGCGTGAAGGCCCTGCAACAGGCTTGGGATGCTGCAGTGGAAGGATTGACCATGGAGGAGGCCATCGCTGAATTCCCTGAATTCGCCGCATCGGCAAAAAAATTTTCAAAACAATAAATGAAGGAAGACGATACATATAAATTGATTTTTTACGGGGATGATTTTACGGGATCAACGGATGCCCTTGAATTTCTTTGTCTGTATGGCGCAAGGGCTGTCCTGTTCATGGAAGTACCCGATAAGTCAATGCTGGAAAGGTTTCCTGGCCTTGATGCTTTTGGTGTTGCCGGCAAGACCAGGTCATTGGCAACACATGAAATGAAAGAAGTGCTGGAAAGAGATTTTGCTCAACTCTCTGCATTTCAAACTTCCATTATTCACTACAAAGTTTGCTCAACCTTTGATTCCTCTCCAGCCATTGGCAGCATCGGAATGGCCATGGATCTTGGGGCAACATTTTTTAAAACACCATTGGTTCCTGTGCTGGGTGGCATGCCCTTGATAGGGCGCTACTGTGTTTTTTCCAATTTGTTTGTACGAATGGGCATCGGAACCTCAGGATCAATCCATCGGCTTGATCGTCATCCCTCCATGAGCAAGCATCCTGTTACTCCTGCTGATGAAGCAGACCTGCGCTTGCATCTTGGAAGGCAAACCACAAAGCGCATCGGTGCGATTGATATCAATCATATGCAGCGTCCATCCAATGAATGGATCACGAACCTGAAGGGAGATGAAGATGCTGTTGTGCTGGATGCAATGACAGCAGAAGACCTCATGAAAATTGGTGCCTGGCTGGATGAACGCATCCAACCTGCTCCACTGTTTACCATCGGCTCCTCCGGCATTGAAGCAGCCCTTGGCATGTATTGGAAGAGCAAAGGTATCCTCAATGGAAACTTCCAGTCCCAGCGAATCAAAAAAGAAGGTGCCATGCTGGTGGTTTCTGGCAGTCAATCGCCCATCACCCAATCCCAGATTGAGTTTGCTCGTTCACAGGCATATCCTGTTCACGTCATCACTGCAGATGCATTGGCCGCAGCACCTGATGCTTCATTGATCAATACAATTGTAGAACAAAGCATAGAAGGAAATCCTGTTGTTGTTCACAGTGGGTCACGCAGTAAATCATTACTGGATGCCGAATTGCTGGGCAATTATTACGGTATGCTGGTGCGAGAAGTTTCTTCCCGGATACAGCTGGCCAAACTGATTGTTTGTGGTGGAGATACCTCCAGCCATACCGCCCGGGCCCTCGGCATCACTGCAGTTGAAATGATTAGCTCCTGTATTCATGGGGCTCCACTCTGCAGGGCCTATTCGACCTATGAAGAAATTGATGGAATGGAAATGAATTTTAAAGGTGGCCAGCTGGGCCCACCCGAATATTTTGACATGATAAAAACAATTTGACATGCAACAAAAAACACTGGCACTGATTCACACCTCTGCAACACTGGTTCCTGCCTTTGCATCGCTCTGCGACAAATATATTCCTGGCATTAAAACCTTCAATATCGCAGACGATAGCCTGATCAAGAACACCATTGCCTGTTGCGCCTTGACACCCGATACCGCACGCCGTGTGGTGGGCTATGCAAGATCTGCAGAAGAAGCGGGTGCTGATTACATCATGTTTACTTGCTCATCGATTGGCAGGGCTGTAGAGATGGCTTCTTCATTGGTCAATGTTCCTGTGTTGCGGGTGGATCAGCCCATGGCAGCACTGGCCGTTGAAAAGGGCAGCAAGATTGGTGTGGTGGCCACCTTGTCAACAACTTTGGATCCTACCATAGATTTGGTCCGGCGCAATGCTGCGCAGCAGGGAAAAGAAATTGATTTGCTGCCTCATCTCTGCGAAGGGGCATTTGAAGCATTGATGGCAGGTGACCCGGCAACCCACGACAGGATTGTTGGGGAAGCACTGGAGGCCCTGGCGGAAAGGGTGGACCTGATCGTATTGGCACAGGCATCCATGGCCCGTGTGGTTGATGCCAATCCCTCTCTTGCAGCAAAGCTTCCCATTCTGGCCAGTCCACCCATTGCAATGGAATACCTCAGCAAAATCTTCAACAGATGAGCATGAAAAAATTGATGGAGGTTTTGAAGGGTTTTCAATACACGGCCATGATCATGCTGGCTGTTGCTGCAGGGATGCTTTTCCCGGAATTGTTCAAACACTGGGGTGGTGTTGATTTGCGCAACAAGCACCTGATCCTGGTGGTCATTCAACTGGTGATGTTTGGCATGGGGACTCACATGCGCTTGGCCGATTTCAATGGCATTGCTTCAACCGGAAAGGGGGTGATGGTTGGATTGATTTGTCATTTCAGCATCATGCCTTTGATGGGTGTCTTGCTCACAAAAGTTTTTTCCTTTGAGCCTGAAATAGCGGCTGGTATCATCCTGATTGGAAGTTGTAGCAGTGGCCTTGCCTCCAATGTAATGGTCTATCTGGCAAAAGCCAATCTCGTGTTGTCTGTGATTGTCACAGCACTGGCCACCCTTGTTGCTCCCGTGATGACACCTTTGCTGATGAAGCTGTTTGCCAATACATTCATTGATGTCAAGTTTTTTTCCATGATGATAGAAATCATCAAGATTGTCATTGTTCCGATCAGTGCTGCCTTGCTGCATGATTACCTTAAAAATGCCACAAGAGCTCAAGCAAGAAAAATTCATTTGCTCGCTCTACTGGCTGCAGCCTGGATGATATTGTTACTCTTCCAAATCTTTCCTCTTCCAGAAGTATTTGCAACCCTGTCTTTGCAATTCGCAGGGGCAATCCTGGTGGGCCTGGGCTACAATCGTTTGCAAAAAAATATTCCTTCTCTTGATACCATCATGCCAAAATTTTCGATGGCGGGCATCATTTATTTCACTCTTGTTACCACCGCTGCGGGGAGTGAGAGCCTGATGAAAGTCGGAGGGCTGCTGTTCATTGCATCTGTCATCCACAATGCCGCTGGTTATTTTTTTGGCTATTGGATCAGCAGGGGAGTGGGGATGGACATTGCCTCCAGCAGGACCATCGCTTTTGAGGTAGGTTTGCAAAATGGTGGCATGGCTTCCGGCATTGCAGGCAGTATGGGTAAACTCGGAACTGTTGGTCTTCCTGCAGCAGTCTTCAGTCCCTGGATGAACATCAGTGGAAGCATATTGGCCAATTACTGGAAACACAGGCAGGCAAAAGACCAAAACAAATGAACATGAAAAGAATCATCTCTTCAATATGCGTATTCTTTTTCGCAACCAATGCTTTCTCGCAAAGGACCGACGCCATCAACATGGCCTCAACGGTTTTTCACCTCTATCCTGATTCGATGGTGACCAAAGGCAGTCCGCGTCCTGCCAACTGGAATTATGAAATTGGTGTAACCATGATGGGCATTTGGGGATTGTGGGAAAAGACCGGAGACTCCGTTTACATCCAATACGTTAAAAAAATTGTTGATCATTTTGTGACAGCCGATGGAGACATCAGGACCTACGATCTCACGGATTACAATGCTGACCACATTCTCACTGGCAGGTTGATATTGCGCTTGCATGATGCATACAAAGAGCCCAAATACAAGAAGGCCGCAGATTTGTTGCGCAAGCAAATTGACTGGCAGCCCAGAAACAGGGCTGGTGGATTCTGGCACAAACTCAAGTATCCTGCACAAATGTGGCTTGATGGGTTGTACATGATTGAACCTTTCTATGCAGAGTATACCAAGCGCTTTGGAGCCAAAGATGCTTATGCGGACATCGTGCATGAGTTTGTATTGATGGAACAGAAGGCAAGGGATCCCAAGACAGGACTGCTTTACCATGGATGGGATGAAAGCCGTCAACAGTTTTGGGCAGACAAGCAAACGGGTTTGTCGCAATCCTTCTGGAGCCGTGCCATGGGCTGGTACCATGTTGCGCTGGTAGAAGTATTGGATGTGATGGATGAGCATCATCCCGAAAGAAAAAAACTATTGGAAATCCTCAATAGGCTTACCATTGCCATTACAAATGTTCAGGACAAGTCATCAGGTGTCTGGTGGCAGGTGACGGACAAAGCTGGTGCAGAGAAAAACTATTTGGAGTCATCCGCCAGCGCCATGTTTGTTTATGCCATGGCAAGGGCCATCAACAAGGGATATACCAATCCTTCATTTAGAACAGTGGTCCAAAGGGGTTATGCTGGACTCTTGAAAGAATTTGTGGTCAAAGATGCTGAAGGACGCACCCACTTTACAAGGACGGTTGCTGTAGGTGGTTTGGGTGGATCTCCCAACCGCAATGGAACCTATTCCTACTATTTGAGTGAGCCCATCAGAAACGATGATTTCAAGGCCATTGGTCCCTTCATGCTTGCAGCGCTTGAAATGGAAAGCCTCAATGCAAAAAAATAAATAATAATTTTACCGGACGATTTTTCCAGCAAAGATGAAAACCTCTCTTTTTTTTAAGTTGATTTATTTTGATGAGTTCTCTGTTACCCCCAAGTATCAGCAACTCGCCAACTGCATTACCAAGGCCATTGAGGATGGAAAACTGAGTGTGGGAGATGTGCTTCCCTCCATCAACGAGTTGAGTTTTCATTTTGAAATTTGCAGGGACACGGCAGAAAAAGGATACAAATACCTGAAGACCCAGGGTGTCATTGGGTCGGTTCCAGGCAAAGGATATTTCATCAGCAGTGTTGATGTGCACCGGACTGCAAGGGTTTTTCTGATGTTCAACAAATTGAGCCCGCACAAGAAAATCATCTACGATGCATTTGTCAAAACACTTGGCAGCAGTGTTTCCGTTGATTTTTACATCTACAACAATGATCTGGCATTGTTCCGTAAACTCCTTGACAACTCAGCCGCCGAGTACAATTACTATGTCATCATTCCGCATTTTGTAGAAGGGGAAGAAAAGGCACCGCAGATCATCAACCAAATTGACAAGAACAAGTTGATCCTTCTGGGCAAGGTGATTCCGGGTGTTACGGGTGATTTTTGCGCTGTTTATGAGAACTTTGAAAAAGACATTCATGGTGCATTGGTGCAGGCCCTGAACAAATTGAAAAAGTACAAGACCATCAAACTCATTTTTCCTGAAAACAGTTACTATCCGGAAGAGATTATCAAAGGATTCATTTCCTTTTGCAAGGAATTTGCATTCAATTATGCCGTGGTGCATGATATCAAACGTGAGAAGCTGGAAAAAGGCGAAGTGTACATCAACCTGATGGATGATGACCTAGTAACCTTGATTGAAAAAATCATTGTATCCAAGCTGAAGATTGGAAAGGAGATTGGGGTCATCTCCTACAACGAAACACCACTTAAAAAAATCATCCTGAATGGCATCACCACCATTTCCACAGACTTTGAAGCGATGGGGATTGAAGCGGCGAATATTGTCAAGACAGGGGTGAAAACCAAAACTGAAGTCCCTTTTCGTTTGACACCAAGGGCATCACTCTGATCAGGTTGATTTTCTGATCAGCAATTCAGTTGTTTGACTCCTTGTTTCGAATTTGGTTTGAGGTCTCTTGCTTTCAATCAGGGATAGCAACAAAGATGCAGAGGCTTGTCCCATCTCAAATGCAGGTTGCTTGATCACGGAAAGCGGTGGGTTGAGCAGTTCTGTCAAATCAGTATTGGAGAATCCGATCAGGGCAAGATCCTGAGGCGTTCGGATGTTTTTCTGTTTCATGAACCGGAGACAGCCGGTTGTAATCTTGTCTGATCCTGCGAAAATGGCATCTGGCTTTACACGCTGTTTCAGCAGCATTTTCATGGCTGATTCAACCTCACTATAAATCATGCCACCATGGTCGCAGTAGGCTATCATGTTTTCTTTTAGGGGGATGTTGGCTTCTTTCAGGGCCGCCTTGTATCCGGCAAGTCTTTCCTGGGAAATGGAAAGCCCGCTGTTATTGGACAGGATGGCGATCTTCTTGTATCCTCTATCAATCAGGTGTTTGGTAGCCTTATAGGCACCTTTGTAGTTATCGGCAATTACCTTGTGGGTCTCAATTTCATCGATTACCCTGTCAACGAATACGATGGGCAGACCTCTTTCATGCAATTTTTTCAGGTAGGAAAAATTCTTTGTTTCTGTAGAAACGGATATGATCAACCCATCAATCGAGGAAGAGGTAAGGTACTCCAGGTTCATCAATTCACGCTCAGCAGATTCCATGCTTTGGGCGATGATGACATTGTATCCATGCTTGTAGGCAATTGAGTCAATGCCATTGATCACCTGTGAAAAGAAGCTGTTGGCGATTTCACTGACAATTACACCGATGGAAAGGCTTTTTCTTTCCTTTAGGCTTTGGGCGATCCTGTTGGGCTTGAAACCTACTTTTTTGGCATAATCCAGCACCATTTTCTTGGTGGCCTGGCTGATTTCATGGCTGTCGCGCAGTGCACGGGAAACGGTGGAAGTGGACAATCCCAGCTCCTGTGCGATATGTTTGATGGTAACCGCTTCAAACTTCATGTCATAAAGATAGGGTAGTTCATGATTTTTTGCTCAATTCTGATCAGGGGCATTATTCAGGGTTGTCCAGGGCTCTCATGTGTCGGGAACGATTGCGTAAATAAACTTTTGCTTAGCCCTCTAAGAGGTAGAAAAACAACCTAGAATTGTATATTGGTTCATTCATGCCAAATCATTCAAATCAAGCACATATGAGAAAAATTGCCATCTTTTTAATGTTCCTGTTTGCAGCCGTTTCTGGCTTCTCGCAAGGGAAGTCTGTTCAGGGCAAAGTAACAGGCGAAAATGGAAACCCATTGGAAGGGGTTACCATTCAGGTAAGGGGGAATGCAAAAGGCTTTCAAACAGACAAGAACGGTACCTTTTCGGTGCCTGCACCTGCCACAGGAAAGCCAATTTTGGTGTTCACTTACGTAGGATACAAGACCTATACGTTGGCCACAACTGCTGGTGCAACGGTTAGTGTATCACTTGAAAAAACGGAAAGCACACTGGAAGACGTGGTTGTGGTTGGATACAACAGCATCAAAAGAAAGGACCTGACAGGATCTGTGTCTTCTGTTAGTGCGAAACAAATCAAGGACGTACCATTGTCATCAGCTGCAGAAGCCCTGCAGGGCCGTTTGGCAGGGGTTCAGGTAACCAGTTCTGAAGGAGCTCCAGGGGCAGATATCTTGATTCGTGTCAGGGGCGGCGGTTCTATCACCCAAGACAATTCACCCTTGTACATTGTAGATGGTGTGCAGGTAGAAAATGCACTTGCAGTAATTGCTCCCCAGGACATTGCCACCATTGACGTGTTGAAGGATGCTTCTACCACTGCCATTTATGGTGCACGTGCAGCCAATGGGGTTGTCATGATTACCACAAAATCTGGACGTCCTGGTAAAACACAGGTTGCTTATAATGGATCATATGGTTACAGGGAAGTGCCACAGTTCATGAGCGTGTTGTCACCCTATGATTTTGTCAGGTGGCAATATGAAAGGAGCCGCGGTTCTATTGCTGACAGTTCAAGTTTTGCCAATACATATGGAACCACTTGGGATACCTTGAATGTATACAAGAACATCAATCCTTTGAGCTGGCAAGATCTTGTATTTGGCCGCAACGCCAGGTTTCAGAACCACAATGCTTCACTCAGCGGCGGAAACCAGTCCACCAGTTTTAACCTGAGCCTTACAGCCAATCGTGAAGATGGTGTTCAGCTGGAATCAGGATTTGACCGCAATCTTGTAAACTTTAAATTGGATCATAAAATATCTGAGCGCGTGAAGGCTGGTTTTAGTTTCCGGTACTTGGATCAAAAAATCAAGGGTGCAGGAACAACCAACAGTGGATCCAGGACAACCAACAGGTTGAGGCATACCATCAATTACAGGCCTTTTGAAATTCCAACGCCCAATGGTGGAATCGATGACTTTGATGAGGCTTATTTCCTGGCTTCTTCAGGAGCCATCAACCCTTTGATCCTCACCCAGGCAGAGTACAGGAAGCAGTCTTCTGCAGCCACTTATCTGAATACTTACATAAATATCAACGTTGTAAAGAACCTGGTATTCAGGTCTACCGTGGGATACGACAATGGCAGGGTGGGCACAGACTTGTTTTACAACAAAATCACCTCAACAGCCAGGAACTATGCATCCCTGCCTGTAGCGTCGATTGGAACCCAGTCCAATTCTACCCTCAGCAATACCAATACACTTCAGTATAGCTTGAACAACTTTAAGAAACACCATGATTTCTCCATTCTTGCAGGTGAGGAAATGGTGGACCAACGTTCAAGCCAAAACAGTGTGGAAACAAGGTTTTTCCCAGCTGATATTTCTGCCAGGAAAGCACTGGCCAACATGGGATTGGGATCAGCGCCAACCGGCTCTGCACAACCACTTCCTAGCTCCTTCATCCAACCACCCAGCAGGATTTTCTCTTTGTTCAGCAGGGCTACCTATGCCTATGATGACAAGTACCTGGCTACCGTCAACCTGAGGGCAGACCGGTCCTCCAAATTCAGCACTGAAAATGGAACATTGGTATTCCCTTCAGGATCACTGGCCTGGAGATTGTCCCGCGAAAAATTTCTTGATGATGTCAAGTGGTTGTCAGATGCCAAACTTCGTTTTGGCTATGGTGTCGTTGGAAACAACCGGATTGACAATCTGCTTTATTTGCAGCTTTATGGTGTTACCGGACAATATGCATTCAATCACTCTATTCTGCCAGGATTCGCACCAACAGCTCTTGCCAATCCAGGTTTGAAATGGGAGCAGAATGTTACGCGCAACTTTGGTTTGGATCTGGCCTTTTTCAACAACCGCGTACAACTGACTGTTGATGCGTACAAGAACTCAGCCAATGATTTGTTGTTGGCTGTTCAAATTCCTCCAACAACAGGATACACACAGCAGATCCAAAACATTGGTGCCACATCCAACAGGGGTGTGGAGATTCAGTTGAACGCAACACCCATTGAGAACAAAAATTTCAGCTGGACATCCAACTTCAATATTTCCTTCAACAAAAACAGGGTAGAAAGCCTTGGAGGTGTTGCACAGATCACCAGAACTTCTGGCTGGCAGGGAAGTGATGGAGTAGATGATTATATTGTGAAGGTTGGCGAATCTACCGGCCAGATGTATGGTTTTGTAACCGATGGATTTTATGCAGTAACTGATTTTGATTACAACGCCACTACACAAACCTATACCATCAAGCCAGGCATTGCCGTCAATGGGGTTTACGGTGCACCACAGCCTGGTATGTTGAAATGGAAAGACCTCAACAAGGATGGTGTGATCACTGCAGATGGAGACCGTACCATCATTGGAAATGCCAATGCAAAGTTTACTGGAGGTTGGAACAACCAGTTCAATTTCAAGAATTTTGACCTCAGTGTATTTGTGAATTTTGTTGTGGGCAATGACATCTACAATGCCAACAAGTTGGAGTGGACAGATGGAGCGTTTTCTAACCTGAACATGCTGGACATGATGAAGGACAGGTTCACCAACATCAATGACAAAGGACAGATTGTAAAAGATCCTGCAGCCCTTACTGCGTTGAATGCCAATGCAAAAATTTGGTCACCAGTGCGTGTGCAACGTTGGTGGCTGCATTCTTGGGCGGTTGAGGATGGAAGCTATCTCCGCATCAACAACCTTACCATGGGGTATACCCTTCCCAAAACCATTTCACAAAAGCACAAGATTTCAAGTCTTCGCTTTTTTGGTACGGTCAATAATCTTGCTACCCTCACAGGGTATTCCGGATATGATCCTGATGTAACGGCAAGAAGAAGTGATCCATTGACACCTGGTGTTGATTTTGCGGCTTATCCACGTTCAAGAACCTGGGTTTTTGGTCTAAACCTTTCTTTCTAATCTTATCAATGTGCAACATATGAAATCGAACAATTTAATCTTTCGTTCCGGGTTGCTTTTGCTGACCTGCTCGATCTTGATCCTGCAATCCTGTAAAAAATATACTGAGGTAGCTCCTGTGTCTCAGTACAGCATTCCTGATGCCTTTTCTGATCCCTCCAACGCCTTCAATGCATTGGTAGGTGTATATGATGAGCTGCAGGGAGACAATGGCTATGGCATCCGCATCAGCATGTATTATCCTTATGACACGGATGAAGCCATTGCCAGCGGAAACATCGACAACGGCAGAAGGGGTGTAGGCCGTTATCAGCTTTTGTTGACGAATTCTGAAATCACCAATCCATTCAGGCAATTGTACCGCGGAATAGAAAAGGCCAATCTTTGTATTGAACAGATTCCTTTGATGAAACAGTATACCAATGGAACAGATGTCGAAAAAAAGGAGTTGAGGAGGTTGCATGGTGAGGCACTCACCTTGCGTGCACAGTTCTACATGGAATTGATCCGCAACTGGGGTGATGTACCTGCTCCAATGGTCCCTGCTTACAAGCAACCTGAGCTATTCATTCCTCAGGCCAACCGTGATTCTACTTATGATATTCTTTTGGCTGATCTTGCAACAGCAAAAAATCTGCTGCCATGGAGAACTGAAGCCGGCCCACGCAACGAAAGGGTTACCAAAGGAGCAGCAATGGCATTGAGGGCAAGGATTGCTTTGGCCAGGGGAGGGTTTTCTCTTCGTTCAAATGGTCAGATGGAAAGGCGTGCAGATTATCTAAAATATTACCAGATCACAAAACAGGAATGTGAGGAACTGATGGCAAGAAGAGATCAGCATACCCTGAATCCAAGCTATTCGGATGTATGGAGGAAAGTGACTTCTTTCACTTATGATCCCTTTGCTGAAATCATATTTGAGGTAGGTGCAGGTGGTGGAAATGGCAACAGTGACAGCCGCATGGGCAACTATGACGGGCCCAACCTCAGCAATGCTTCTAGGTATGGTGCAGGTGGTGGTGGTATTGTAATCCTGCCTAGCTATTTTTATGCATTTGATTCTGTGGATACCCGCAGGGATGTTACCATTACCCATTATCAGGTAACTTCCTCAACCAACATCAAAAGCCAGCGCAGGCTTGGGGAATTGAATACAGGAAAATACCGCCGTGACTGGAGGAATCCTTTGCTCCCGGGAACAGTCCTGAACGTTGGATACAACTGGTCATTGATCCGTTTTTCTGATGTATTGTTGATGTACGCTGAAGCAGTCAATGAGATCAGTGGTGCTCCTTCTGCAGAAGCCATTGCCGCATTTGAAGAAGTGCGCAAAAGGGCATACAGTGGAAATGTGGCTTTGATTGGCACAACCCCAACCAGCAAGTCAGGATTTTTCAATGCCATTGTAAAAGAAAGGTTTTTGGAGTTTGGCCATGAAGGCATCAGGAAATTTGACTTGCTCCGCTGGAATCTTCTTGCTACTAAAATTGCCGAAGCACGTGCCAACATACAGTTGATCCGTGACAGAAAAGCTCCGTTTGACAGGGTTCCGCAGTACATCTACTGGAAAAACAATGGTGAAGAGATTCAGTTTTTTGCAGGTGCCAATACAGCTGCAACAGCACAACCCTTCTGGAGACCAACCCAAATTCCCAATCCTGCAACCGGATGGACCAGAACAGATTGGGCGCAACAGTTGACAACTGCCCAAATTGATGGTAAGCAACTCTGGGAAGGCATGGCTTCATTTTTTGTTCCCGGTAAAAGTGAGTTGTTCCCCTTTGACCAGGCAACCATCACCTCCTACCAAGGGAAGCTGAAGCAAAATCCAGGATATTAATTAATTTACAACATGCAGGTGGTCATTGAATGACCACCTGTTTTTATTTCAATGAAAAAATCAGCTTGCCCAATTTTCCTCTTCCTGCTTTCAGCCCTTTTATTTACTAAGGGTACTCATGCCCAAGCAGAGCCTCCCATTGCATTTCCAGGAGCAGAGGGTTTTGGAAAATATGCCGTTGGCGGTCGTGGAGGAAAGACCATTGTGGTGTCCAACCTCAATGATGCCGGTCCTGGTAGCTTCAGAGAAGCCGCACAGCAGAAAGCAAAGCGAATCATTGTTTTTGCAGTCTCTGGTACCATTCACCTTGAATCTCCTTTACAGATTGAAGGCAACGTAACCATTGCAGGGCAGTCCGCTCCTGGAGAAGGCATTTGCATTGCAGACCAACCTGTCAGGCTCAAAGGAGACCAAATCATTCTCCGCTACATGCGGTTCAGGATGGGAGACAGGTACCAGTCACAAAAAGGGATGGTGGATGGAAGTGGTGGCGATGATGCTCTTTCAGGATCAAAAAACAAGCAGCTAATCATTGATCATTGCAGCATGAGCTGGAGTACGGATGAGGTGATGTCTGTATATGGCGGCGACAGCACGACCCTGCAATGGAACATGATTGCAGAGCCACTGAATTATTCCTATCATTTTGAAACCGGCGACAAGGATTGGGAAAATCATGGCTATGGTGGCATCTGGGGTGGTGCGCACCTTTCAGCCCACCACAATCTTTTTGCCCATTGCATCAGCAGAAACCCACGATTCAATGGGGCCCGTCTGGGAGCCAAAGAGGAGTTGGTTGATTTTCAGAACAATGTTGTGTACAACTGGCAAAACAAGGCCATCTATGGTGGAGAATTCGGCAAGTACAATATTGTCAACAATTATTTCAAGCCCGGCCCCTCCACCAAACCCTCTGCTGCCAGCAATTTCCTGGATCCCTCGAAGACCGATGTTCTGCCCTATGGCCAGTATTTTGTTGCAGGCAACATGATTGAAGGGAACAGGATGGTCAATCGAGACAACATGTTGGGTGTGACCGCAATGCCTGGTTCAGGGGTCTACATCAATCAACCTCATGTGGTGATTAACCTTACCAAGGAAAATGCTGAGGAGGCTTATCAGTCGATTGTCAAAAAAGGTGGAGCCTCTTTGCATCGTGATGCAGTGGATGAAAGAATCATCAGGGATATGCTGAGCGGGAAAGGAAAAATCATAGATGTGCAGGGTGGATTTCCGCATGGAACTGCATATGAAAAATCAAAAGGAGCATGGCCAGCCTTGAAAGCAGCACCCAGCTTGCCGGACACTGATGCCGATGGCATGCCTGACGAATGGGAGAGCAGCAATGGCCTGAATCCCAAGGATTACAGTGATGCAACAAACACAAAATTGCATTCCTATTTTACCAATATTGAAGTATATTTAAACAGTTTGCTGAAATGAAAAAAATCATCCCTTTTTTTGTTGCGCTGCTGTTGATGTCACTTGCTCCTGACCAGAAAAAAATAAAAATATTTCTGGCAGGTGATTCTACCATGAGCATCAAGTCAGAGAAAAACTATCCTGAAACAGGTTGGGGGATGCCCTTCATTCATTTCTGGAATGATAACCTGACAGTCGTCAATAAAGCAAAGAATGGCAGAAGCACCAAAACCTTTCTAGCTGAAGGTCTGTGGAAGCAGATCATGGATGAAGCCAGTGCTGGCGATTATGTTTTTATTCAGTTTGGTCACAACGATGAAGTAAAATCAAAAGTCAATTCCTATACCACTCCTGATGAGTTTACAGGAAACCTCAAAAAATACATTGGCGATGCAAGGGAGAAGAAAATGATCCCAGTATTGTTGACGCCTGTAGCAAGAAGAAAATTTGATGCGGAAGGCAAGATTGAAGAAACCCACAAGGAATACTCCAATCTGGTTCGCAAAGTGGCAGCAGAAGAAAAGCTGTTGTTCATTGACCTGGATACCCCAAGCATGCAGCTCTATCAACAGTTTGGTATTGAACAATCCAAACTCCTGTTCTGTCAGTTGAAGCCGGGAGAGCATCCCAATTATCCCGATGGCAAGGATGACAATACCCATTTCAATGAGCTGGGTGCAAGGCTGATCGCACAGCTGGTGCTCAAGGAAATCCGTACCACCATTCCTGATCTTATCCCATACATTACTGCTAAAAAACCATGATCATGAAGCGTATTTGTTTTACTGGGATTTTGCTGTTGTTGATCATGTTCAATGGCTTCACCCAAAAAAAATGGGTTGTGGCCCAGGATGGATCCGGCGATTTCAAGACCGTTCAATCGGCCTTGGATGCCATCAAGGAAGGCAACAATGATCCTGTGGAGGTGTTTGTAAAAAAAGGAGTTTACCGCGAAGTAGTGGTGGTGGACGCAAGAAAAAGCAAGATCCATCTAGTGGGTGAAGACAAGACCAATACCATCATTAGTTTTGACAACCATGCGGGTACCCGCAAGCCAAATGGAGATACTCTGAATACCTGGACCTGCGCTACTGTTTTTGTGTATGGCGATGATTTCAAGGCAGAGAACATCAGCTTCGAAAACAATGCAGGATTCACGGCTGGCCAAGGCGTTGCCCTAAGGGTTGAAGGCAACAGGGCATCTTTCATCAATTGTAACATGCTAGGGAACCAGGATGTACTATTTCTCAGTGGCAGCGGCGTAAAGCATTATTTCAGGGATTGCTACATTGAGGGATCCACTGATTTCATTTTTGGTGCTGCAACAGCGGTATTCATCAATTGTCAGCTCCACAGCAAGAAAGACTCACATGTTACGGCAGCATCCACCAATGTGATCATCCCTTATGGCTTTGTGTTCTTTGATTGCACGCTGACAGCAGCAGAAGGCATCAATAAAGTTTCCCTCGGAAGGCCCTGGAGTCCTACTGCCAGCGTAACTTATATCCGTTGCTGGATGGACAAACACATTGTGCCTGAGGGATGGAATAATTGGAAGAATCCTTCCAATGAAGCCACTGCCAGGTATGCTGAATACAAGAGCATGGGGCCAGGGGCATCTGCTTCTAGCAGGGTCAAGTGGATGAAACAACTCTCCAACGAAGAACTCAAAAAATATACCATCGAAAATATTTTGGGACCATGGGTGCCAGAACCAAAGAAAAAATAAGAGCATGAAAAAAATTTTATCCAGGTACGCTACACTGCTTTGCGCTGCAACCGTTGTAAGCATCAGCGTTTCAGCCCAGTATGATGCCACCAAAAACAAGGTGCCGCAGTTCAGAAAAGACACGGTTTCCATTGCAGCATTTGGAGCGGTACCAGATGGATTGACACTCAATACAGCAGCCATCAGCAATGCCATCAATGCTTTGCAAAAAAAAGGTGGCGGTGTTGTGCTAGTACCCAAAGGACTCTGGCTGACAGGCCCTGTTGAGCTCAAAAGCAATATCAACCTGCATTTTCAGCAGGGTGCCATCCTGTTGTTCTCTCCTGATTTCAACCAGTACAAATTGGTGGAAGGCAATTGGGAAGGGTTGAAACAGATGCGCAACCAGTCACCGATTTCTGCAACCGGTGCAACCAATGTAGCCATTACCGGTAAGGGAATCATTGATGGCAATGGTGCAGGTTGGCGCCAAGTGAAAAAAGAAAAACTGACCGAGGGGCAGTGGAAAAAATTACTGGCCAGTGGAGGAATCCTGAGCGAAGACAAAAAAACCTGGTATCCCACAGCATCCAATTTCAAGGGAAACAGTGAAAAGAATCCTGGGGTAATCTCACCAGAAAAGACAGCAGCGTATTACCAGTCTGTCAAGGATTTTTTGCGTCCCAACATGATCGTATTTACAGCGTGCAAAAATGTATTGTGGGAAGGTGTCACCTTTCAGAACTCGGCAGCATGGTGCCTTCATCCTTTGATGTGTGACAACCTGATTGTTCGCGACATCAAGGTAAAGAATCCCTGGTTCGCCCAAAACGGCGATGGCATTGATGTGGAGAGCTGTAACAATGTTTTGATTGAAAACTCAATCTTTGATGTGGGCGATGATGCACTTTGCATGAAGAGCGGAAGGGATGAGGCAGGAAGGCAAAGAGGGATGCCCACCCAAAATGTTACCATCCGTGGTTGCACAGTTTATTCAGCCCACGGAGGATTTGTGATAGGCAGTGAAATGAGTGGTGGCGTGAGAAATATTGATGTGAAAAATTGCAGTTTCATCGGAACAGATATTGGCCTGCGTTTTAAAACAACAAGGGGCCGTGGTGGCGTGGTGGAGAACATCAACATCAGCGATATCGTGATGAAAGACATTCCGGGTGAAGCAATACTTTTCGACATGTATTACATGTCAAAAGATCCGGTACCAGTCTATGGCGAAAAACAAGACATGCCGGTCATCGAAAGAAAACCCTTGGACATCACCACGCCTTCGTTTAAAAATTTCAAGATCAGCAGGGTCTTTTGTGATGGGGCAGAAAAAGCGATTTTCATCCGTGGCTTACCAGAAATGCAGATCTCCAATATTCACCTCAACAACATGGCCTTCAGTGCCAACAGGGGCATTGAAATCCAGGAAGCCAATGGCATCACCTTGTCCAATATTGATTTGAAATTGAAGGATGCCAGTTCAACCATCAAGTTGCAGCAAAGCACAGGCGTTACCACAACTGGGATCCGTGCCAATGCTTTTCACAGCAAACCACTGAGTCAAGGATTGTCGCAAACAGCCATGCGCATGTGGCCTGATTCGTTCATGCTCCCCGGCGACAAGCAACCCAAATGGCGTTATGATCAGGGTGTTATTCTCAAAGGCATGGATGATGTTTGGAATGCAACCGGAGACAGGACCTGGTTCAATTATATCCAGAAATCCATGGACTATTATGTTGGCGAGGATGGATCGATCAAGGGCTACAAAAAGGATGAGTATAATATTGACCATGTCAACAATGGTAAAATCCTGTTGATGCTCTATCAGGTTACTGGAAAGGAAAAATACATGAAAGCAGCGCAAATGCTGCGTGAGCAACTCCTCACACATCCCCGAACAAAGGAAGGTGGGTTCTGGCACAAAAAAATCTACCCCACGCAAATGTGGCTGGATGGCCTTTACATGGGCCAGCCATTCATGGCAGAGTATGCAAAGCTTTTTCACGAAGACAAAGCCTTTGATGACATTGTTCTTCAGTTTCGCCTGATGGAAAAATATGCCAGGGATCCCAAGACAGGATTGTTGTACCATGGTTGGGACGAAAGCCGCGAACAAAAATGGGCCAACAAGACCACTGGCAATTCACCCCATTTCTGGGGAAGAAGCCTGGGTTGGTTTGGCATGGCCTTGGTGGATGTGCTGGATTATTTTCCAGCCAATCATGCCGGAAGAAAAGAACTGATTGCTATCCTCGATCGCTTTGCTGCTGCCGTAACAAAAGTTCAGGATCCTGCCACAGGCCTGTGGTACGATATCGTAGACCGCAAAGACGAGAAACCGAATTATCCGGAATCTTCTGGTTCCAGCATGCTTACCTACACGCTGGCAAAAGCAAGCAGGTTGGGCTATGTGGCCGAAAAATACCATGCGGTGGCAGAGCGTGCATATGCAGGCATCAAAGATCATTTTGTATTGGATTCTGCAGGTGGCATTCACCTGAGGGGAACCGTAACGGTTTCCGGTCTTGGCGGAAATCCATACCGTGATGGAAGCTTTGCATACTACATGTCTGAGCCTGTTATCACCAATGATCCCAAAGGCATGGGCGCTTTCATACTTTGTGCTGCAGAGATGGAATTTGGTGCCACCAGGAACAATGCAAAAGGAAAGAAAGTCTATCTCGATAATTATTTCAACAACGAATGGAGAAAGGATGCCACAGGTACAGAAGTGAAATGGCATTATGTTTGGGATGAGCGCGACAATGGTGGCTATTCCATGTTTGGAAAATTGTTTCAGCAACATGGTGCAACCACAGTCCTCTCTTCTGCACGGCCTACCGCTGAAGTATTGAAGGATGCCAGTGTCTTCATCATGGTTGATCCGGATACACAAAAAGAAACGGCAAAGCCCAATTACATGAACCAGGAAGATGCAACAGCCATCAAGAACTGGGTCAATGCTGGTGGTGTTTTGGTCCTTTTAGGAAATGACTCCTCCAACAATGAAATCAAACAATTCAACATCCTCCCCAAAATGTTTGGCATCGAATTCAACCAGGATTTTTTCAACCCGGTGTTGAAAGACCAGTTTGAAATGGGCGCTGTCATCACGCCGGATGATTCACCGATTTTTGGCAGCAGCAAAAAACTTTTCATCAAGGAATTGAGCACGCTCAAATTGTCTGCTCCTGCATCTGTCATTGCCACCAAAAATGGCGCCAACATCATGGCTGTTTCCAACATGGGCAAAGGAAAAGTTTTTGTATTGGGAGATCCCTGGATCTACAATGAATACCTTGATGGCCGCAGGCTGCCATCTGATTTTCAAAACTATCCAGCGGCAATGGCCTTGGTAGACTGGCTCTTGAAACAGGCAAAATAAAGGGTCTATGCAGAAACATGTCTTAATCTCTCTTTTGCTTGCATTCACTTCTTTTGCTATTCAGGCCAATCCTGTGAAAATCATCGTTTCTCAGGATGGCAAAGGTCAGTTCAATACCATACAAGCAGCATTGAACAGCCTGCCTGCAAAAGGAAAAGATCCTGTTGTCATTTTCATCAAAAAGGGTATCTACCAAGAGAAATTATACATTGAAAGATCTCATGTTACGCTGGAAGGAGAGGACCGGGGTAACACAATCATCCAGGCTTCGATTGCCAGGGATGCATGGCGTTGTGAACATCCCGATGACTGGGGCGTGGCCACCATGAACATTGGTGCAACCGACATCACCCTCAAGCACCTCACGGTAACCAACAGTTTTGGTTTTGATTTCAAGCCAACCACCATCACCTGTGCCTCAGATACAACTGCTAACAAACAGCGGGAATTGCGCAAGGATGGTCACCAGATGGCCCTTCGCGCCATGAATGGGGCTACACGCCTTAGTGCCATTGATTGTCGTTTCAGGGCCTTTGGTGGCGATACCGTCAGCCCCTGGGACATTGACATCGGTCTATGGTATTTCAAGGATTGCATCATGGAAGGTGGCGTTGATTTCTATTGCCCAAGGGGATGGGCATGGGCCGAAAATTGCACCTTCATCACCCTGAATGGTCCAGCAGCCATTTGGCACGATGGATCCAAACATGAGGACTCTAAAACAATACTGAAAAATTGTCAATTCATCGGTTACGATGGGTTTTCACTGGGTCGCTACCACAAGGACGCACAGTTTTACCTCATCGATTGCCGCTTTGGATCCAACATGAAGGACCAGGACATTTACCTGGTGCCCACTACCAATACCATCCAGTGGGGCAGGAGAATTTATTATGCAGATTGTCACAAGCAGGATGGGAAGGATTTTGCCTGGTTTCGCAACAACCTCCCATCAGGCCTCACCAAAAAAAACATTACCATTGAATGGGTTTTCGGAGAAAAATGGAATCCCAAAAAAACAGAAGAATGAAGCATTTGACGAAAAGTATTTTGCGAGAGATTGCAGGGGTAGAAAATTTGATTCTCCCTACAGATGAGCAACTCAATTATCCTGAGAAAGTGTTGCAGTTCGGAACGGGTGTATTGTTGAGAGGACTGCCCGATCAGTACATCAGTGAAGCCAACCGGGCAGGAAAATTCCGTGGACGAGTGGTGGTGGTCAAATCTACCCAAAACGGAACAACAGATGCATTTGCTGATCAGGAGGGATTGTACACCATCTGTGTTAAAGGGATTGACAATGGCCAACTGGTCAACAAGTCCTATGTCAACGCTTCCATCAGCAGGGTGCTTTCTGCAGTTGAAGATTGGTCGGCAATCCTGGAGTGTGCAAAGTCTGAGGATCTCTCCATCGTAACATCGAATACCACTGAAGTTGGAATAGTTTACACAGAGGAGAATATTCTGGATGGTGTTCCATCCTCTTTTCCTGGAAAATTATTGGCCATTCTGCATGCACGATTTGTCCATTTCAATGGGGATCATTCAAAGGGATTGGTCATCATCCCTGCAGAATTGATTGAAGAAAACGGAACCAAACTGGCTGATATTTTGAACCGTCTTGCAGCGCATAACCAGTTGGGTGAAGCGTTCATCAATTGGCTCAAACAGGCCAATCCCATTTGCAATACCCTGGTAGACCGCATTGTTCCTGGCAAGCTTTCAGCTGCTGACCAAGCCGCCACAGAGGCCGCTCTTGGCTATTCAGATGAGCTGATGATCATGTCCGAACCCTTTGGGCTCTGGGCCATTGAGTCTACCGATCAACGGGTCATTGATGCCCTTGGATTTTGTGATGAAGAAAAGGGATGTCGGGTCGTGCCTTCGATTCAGAAATTCAAGGAATTAAAACTGCGCATGCTCAATGCCACGCATACTTTCAGTTGTGGGGTTTCCATGTTGGCAGGAATGGAGCTAGTAAAAGATTCCATGAAGGATGAGGTGATAAAATCATACATCAGCCAATTGGCCCTGGAAGAAATTGCCGCTGCGATTACTGGTGGAAAAATCAGCGCCGCCGAAGCCGATGCATTTGGCAAGGCAGTACTGGACAGGTTTGCCAATCCATTCCTGGAGCACAAATGGGTCAGCATCTCCGCACAGTTCACCCTTAAAATGAAAATTCGATGTCTACCATTGATCCTTGCAACACATGAGAAGACCGGATTGCTTCCAGTCAGGATGTTGATTGGTTTTAGTGCGTATCTTGTGCAAATGGATTTGGTGAACAAGGATGATCTGGCAACTTCCTTGCGCAATGTACTTTCCGACACAGCAACCTGGGAACAAGATCTTTCGACTATTCCCGGATTGATGGATAAAGTGCTTGACATTACTGCATCCATACAATCAAACGGTATCTTACAAACGATCAATCAACTGGCATAAACCTTTATAGAAACTGAAGTAAATGAAAGATTTTCTCGACAAGGATTTTCTCCTTAAAACAACCACTGCAAAACGCTTGTTCCATGATTATGCGGCCGATATGCCGATCATCGATTATCATTGCCACCTTTCGCCAAAGGATATTGCAGAAGACAGGATTTTCAACAATATCGCTGAAATCTGGCTGCATGGTGATCACTACAAATGGCGGGCCATGCGCACGAATGGTATTCACGAAAGTTATTGCACTGGCGATAAGTCTGACCTCGAAAAATTTGAGCAATGGGCGGCCACAGTTCCCTATACCATGCGCAATCCCTTGTACCATTGGACGCACATGGAATTGCAGCGGTATTTCAATGTTACTGAACAATTGACCCCTGCCAATGCCAAGGCTGTCTATGACCATTGCAGTGCAATGTTGCAAACCAAAGAGTTCTCTGTCAGAAACCTACTGAGGAAAATGAAAGTAAAACTGGTTTGTACCACAGACGATCCCGTTGATTCACTGGAGTACCACAAAGCCATGCAGGAAGAGGGGGCAGACATTAAGATGGTGCCTGCTTTCAGGCCAGACAATGCCATGAATGTGAGCAATACAGAAACCTTCCTGCAGTATGTCAGGAAAGTGGAAGCAGCTGCGGGCATGCAGGTAAACAGGTTTGAAGATTACATGATGGCCCTCAAACGCCGGCATGATTTTTTTGGCCAGATGGGTTGCAGGGTTTCAGACCATGGATTGGAAGAAATTTATGCGGAGGAGTATACAGCAGAAGAGATCATTATTTTATTTGAAAGATTGCTCAAGGGTGAAACACTTTGTGAGAAATGCCAGCGCCAGTTCAAATCTGCTATGCTGGTGCATTTTGCTGAATGGGACCATGAAAAAGGATGGGTACAACAGTTTCATCTTGGCGCACTCAGGAACAACAATACCCGAATGTTGAGACAGCTGGGGCCTGATACAGGATGGGACTCGATTGGTACATTCGACCAGGGCAAGGCCTTGTCCAAATTCTTGAACGGATTGGATACCAGGGATAAGTTGACCAAGACCATCCTCTACAACCTCAATCCTGCTGACAATGAAGTGTTGGCCACCATGGTGGGCAATTTCAATGATGGCAGTGTTGCGGGTAAGATTCAATTTGGCTCTGGCTGGTGGTTCCTTGATCAAAAAGATGGCATCATCAAGCAATTGAACGCGCTCAGCAACATGGGACTCTTAAGTCGTTTCGTTGGAATGCTCACAGATTCCAGAAGTTTCTTATCTTTCCCTAGACATGAGTATTTCAGAAGAATACTGTGTGATCTGATTGGCACAGAAGTGGAAGAGGGTGAATTGCCCAATGACATTGAATGGCTGGGAAAGATGGTACAGGACATCTGTTATAACAACAATGTCAATTATTTCAATTGGAAACCTTAACTGACAACAACCCAACGATTATGTCATCAACAACCAAACCAGGAGGCTACAGGTGGACCATCTGTGCTTTGCTTTTCTTTGCAACCACAATCAACTATCTGGACAGACAGGTGCTCAGCTTGCTGAAGCCGATGCTGGAAGATGAGTTTGGCTGGACCAACAGTCAGTATGCCAACATCGCTTCTGCGTTCCAGTTTACCTATGCTGTTTGTCTCCTGTTTGCAGGAAGGATCATTGATAAACTGGGTACCAAGAAAGGATATGCCTGGGCCATCATCCTCTGGTCTGTTGGCGCGATTGTACATGCACTCGCCATTCCCATTGGAGAAGTATTGGTTTCATCATTGGGCTGGATTGGATTGGCTGCCGTACCCGTTTCGGTGATGGGTTTCATTTTTTCAAGGGCAGTTCTGGCCGTTGGGGAAGCAGGAAACTTTCCTGCCGCCATCAAGGCAACAGCGGAATATTTTCCCAAAAAAGAAAGGTCTTTTGCCACTGGAATTTTTAATTCAGGCACCAATATTGGTGCCATTCTGGCTCCCCTCAGTGTGCCCTGGATTGCCACCAATTATGGATGGGAAACGGCATTCATCGTGATCGGTGCCATCGGTTTCCTCTGGTTGATATTCTGGTACATGTACTATGAGCCACCCCACCTTCAAAAGAAAATGGGACAGGCAGAAAGAGAATATATCCTTGCTGCTGATGCTGCAGAAGTAGCACAGCAATCCACCACCAATGGTGAGAAAGTAAAATGGTCCAGTCTTTTCAAATACAAACAAACCTGGGCTTTTTCCATTGGCAAATTCCTGACTGATGGTGTTTGGTGGTTCTTCTTGTTCTGGTTGCCGGCTTACTTGAAAGACCAGTATGGAATGACCGGCACGGATATCATTTTGCCATTGGTGGTCCTCTACAGCCTTACCATGGTAGGAAGCATTGGGGGCGGTTGGTTCCCAGTATATTTCATCAACAAAGGATACAATGCCTATGATGGAAGATTGAAAGCCATGTTTGTAATTGCCCTGTTTCCCTTGGTCGTTTTGGCTGCCCAACCCCTTGGCGGAATCAGTTTCTGGATGCCAGTAATCTTGATCGGTATTGGGGCTTCTGCTCACCAGGCCTGGAGTGCCAATATCTTTACCACGGTTTCAGACATGTTCCCACAGAAAGCCATTGGCTCTGTTGTGGGCATTGGCGGGATGGCCGGAGGCATTGGTGGCGTGATTGTCACCAAAGTTGGTGGTGCATTGTTTGATCACTACAAGGCATTGGGGCATATTGAAACAGGCTATACCATCATGTTTACTTTTTGTGCAACAGCCTACCTGATTGCCTGGGTCATCATGAAATCTCTGGTGCCGAAATTCAAGTTGATTACCGACCTCTAATGGTTTGAACAATCGATTGCGCAGATTTGCTTGATTGGTAACCAAATGAAGTGAAATTTCATCTTCATTGATTATCTTTAGAATCAATCAACATTCTTCCGCATGAGCTCCCTTCATCCAAAAGGCAGGAGAAAATTTCTCCTCAACAGCGCAGCCGCTGCAGCAGGCTTTTTCATTGTTCCACGCCATGTGCTTGGCAAAGGGTTTATCCCACCAAGTGACCAGCTTACCAAAGGCATCATTGGTGTGGGTGGCATGGGGCGCAACCATATTGAATATGCAGGAACCCGCGTTGTTGCTGTTTGTGATGTGGAAAAAAGAAATCTTGTGGCTGCCGAAAAAAGGGTGGGAGGAACCATCAAAAAATTTCATGATCACCGAGAACTGATTGCTCTTCCTGAGGTGGACATTGTTCATATTGCCACGCCTCCGCACTGGCATGGCATCATGGCCATTGAAGCTGCAAAAGCCGGCAAAGACATCTGGTGCGAAAAGCCCATGACCCGCACCATCGGCGAAGGCAAGCGCGTTGTAGAAGCGGTAAAGCAATATGGCAGGATGTTCAGGCTCAATACCTGGTTCCGTTTTGAAGAGAATTTCTACGGAATGAACACCACCGTGAAACCCCTGAAGAAACTGGTGGAATCCGGATTGCTGGGATGGCCCCTCACCGTAACGGTTGGCAAGCAAACTGGCTTTGACTGGAAATTTTACTGGATTGGCAAAACAACCTTGTCAGAACAAAAGGTTCCAGAAACACTCGACTATGATCGCTGGTTGGGCCCTGCACCATACAAGCCATACAATGAGCACCGCACCAATCCAACCTTCAGGGGATACTGGGATTATGATGGAGGTGGATTGGGAGACATGGGCCAACATTACTTAGACCCTATCCAATACTTTCTAGGCAAGGATGAGACCAGTCCTGTTTTGGTTGAAGTAGATGCAGAACAGCAACATCCTGATGCTTGTGGTACATTCAGAAAGATTACTTATACCTACGAAGATGGATGCAAGATCATCCTGGATGGTGAAGGTACAGGACCTGAAGTGCCTTACATTGAAGGTCCAAAAGGCAAATTGTTCAATGGCTTCAAATCGGATATCCCGAACCTAAAAGAGAAAATCGCCATGATGCCTGACCCTGCACCACAAGTGACCAACTTTCTTGACTCGGTCCGATACAGGACACCATTTGCGCTGAATGAATCCAATGGTCACCGCTCTTGCACCATCATCAATATTGGTAAGATTGCCTTACAACTCGGTCGCACCCTGCGTTTCGACCCTGTCGCACAGGTTTTCATCAATGATGATGAGGCCAACAGGATGATCAATCCACCCATGCGCGCACCCTGGAACATTTAATCTTCAACCGAACATTCATGAAAAAATCATTCATATCCCTGCTGCTTCTTGTTGCATTTGTCAGTGTTGATGCACAAGACAATGCCGCTAAAACAATCTCTGCTTTTCCTTACCAAAAATCAGTAGACGCTAAGCTTGCCATTGCCTCCATGGAGTCATGGGGAAAATCATCTTGGAAGGAATTGTTCTCTATGCTGGACGATGATTCACTGAAACTTAAGGCTACCTATGCTTTGAATGCCTATACTCATCATGTGGCATTGGATGCATCCATGAGATCCAAGACAGCTGCACTCTTTGATGCTGCTCTCTCGTCTGTGAAGTCTCGCTATGCCAAAGACCTTTTGATACAGGAACTTGGTTTAATGGGTGATGAAAAATCCATCAAACCATTGTCAAAATTGTTGAAGGATGAGGTCTATTGCGGCGCTGCTGCAAGGGCATTGGCCACTTTTAAAACTGAGGCCGCAACTGCAGCCCTGAACAAGGCCCTTGCATCATCAAAGGCACCATTTACCCAACATATTCAAGCTGCCATTGACAATGCCAATTTCAAGTTGCCTGTGACCATGACCTCACTACAGCCTGCCACAGCTTTGAAAAACAAAACCCAACAATTGCTTGACCTCCAAGACCAAATGGCAGCTGCAAAAAATCCAGTTCAACAAAGGAATGTACTGGCAAAAGCAGATCACCTTGATGGTCTGGGTAGTTTGATGTTTGCAGGCAGTTTTTTGGGGGATAAAGGCCTGCAAAAACAAGCAGCACTGATTGCAGCCCGCATCGCCCTGAAAAATAAAACCATCTCCGGAAAAGCAGTAAGGGAAGTATTGGAGAAAGCATTGCCCCTGATCAGCGGAACGGATAGTGCCATTCTGGTGAACCAGTTGCGTGCACACCTCCATGCCATGCCTTATGACCATGGATTTGTTTCCCTATTCAACGGAAAGGACCTCACAGGTTGGAAAGGTCTTGTAGGAAATCCAGTTTCCCGTTCCAAAATGTCTGAGCAGGAATTGCTGTTGGCAGAAGCTGCGGCCAATACAAAGGCACAGCAGGATTGGGTAGTGAAAGACGGCCTACTGATATTTACCGGTCATGGAGACAACCTCTGCACTGTAAAAAAATATGCTGATTTTGAAATGTACGTTGACTGGAAAATTACCGAGAAAGGTGATGCCGGAATTTACCTCAGGGGTAGCCCCCAGATCCAGATATGGGACACTTCGAGAAGAGAAGTGGGCGCCCAGGTGGGTTCAGGTGGTTTGTACAACAACCAAAAAAACCAGAGCAAGCCAACTTCAGTTGCAGACAACAAAATCGGAGAATGGAATACTTTTCACATCACCATGATTGGAGACAAGGTCAGTGTTGAGTTGAATGGTGTTTTGGTAACAGACAATGTGGTCTTGGAAAATTATTGGGACAGGAAAATTCCGATTTTTACCAAGGAGCAAATTGAACTGCAAGCCCATGGAACCTATGTGGCCTACAGGAATATTTATATCAGGGAAATTCCAGGTAACCTCACCTCAAGTTTAAGTGAAGAGGAAAAGCAACAAGGTTTTGAAATGCTGTTTGATGGCACCAACCTTGACAACTGGATTGGCAATAAAAAAGGCTACCTGGTTGAAAATGGTACCATGGTTGTCAATCCGGCTGGTGGTAGTGGTGGCAACCTGTACACCGCCAAAGAGTATGGTGATTTTGAATACAGGTTTGAATTCCAATTGACGCCTGGCGCCAATAATGGCCTGGGCATCCGCACACCAACCGAAGGCGATGCAGCCTATGTTGGGATGGAATTGCAAATTTTGGATAACGAAGCAGATATTTACAAGAACCTCAATGTATACCAATATCACGGCTCGGTATATGGCGTTATTCCTGCCCGCCGTGGATTCCTCAAGCCAGTTGGCGAGTGGAATGAAGAGGTGGTGATCGCCAAAGGATCAAGAATAAAGGTCATCCTGAACGGTCAGGTGATTCTCGATGGGGACATCAAAGAAGCTTCTAAGAACGGAACTGCTGATCACCGCGAGCACCCAGGGTTGCACAATCCAAAGGGGCATATCGGGTTTCTTGGACACGGGTCTGTTGTCCGTTTCAGGAACATCAGGGTGAAGGGATGAGCATTGGCTGAAAATTTAATCCTTTCTCAATCGACCTAGCTATCTAGCCTTTGGCTGGAAAGCTCAACCCAATCCCCAATTCCTTCAACTGCGCATCATCAATGGATGAAGGCGCATCAAGCATGACATCCCTTCCTGAATTGTTCTTGGGGAAGGCAATAAAGTCACGGATACTTTCACTGCCGCCGAGGATGGAACAGAGCCTGTCAAATCCAAAGGCAATGCCACCATGTGGTGGAGCACCGTATTCAAAAGCACCCAGCAGGAAGCCAAATTTGTGGAGGGCTTCTTCTTCACTCATGCCGAGGGCAGCAAACATTTTTTCCTGCAATTCGCGCTGGAAGATCCTGATGGATCCACCGCCAATCTCGTTTCCATTCAATACCATGTCATAGGCATTGGCCTTGATTTGTGCATAAGGATGAGATAGATAATTGGCAGCATCATGGATCACAGGATCGTTGTCAATCATGGTCTGGATCTGTGATGGTTTGGGGGAGGTAAACGGATGATGCCTGGCCACCCAGCGGTTCTCTTCTTCAGCATATTCAAACAATGGGAAGTCGAGTACCCAAAGCAATTTGAATTCATCTTCCTTGCGCAGACCCAGTTGCTTGCCCATCTCAAGTCTCAGCTCGCTTGTGGCCTTCCTGGTTCTTTCCTCGGCACCAGCCAGGATCAGGATGATATCACCTTTGTTGGCGCCAGAAGCGTCTGCAATGGCCTTTAAACGGTCTTCAGCATAGAACTTGTCAATGCTGCTCTTCAGGGTTCCATCCTCATTGTACCGGATATAGGCCAATCCCTTCATGCCAATCTGTGGCCGCTTCACCCACTCGGTCAATTCATCAAGCTGTTTTCTGGTAAAGGCTGCACCACCTGGAACAGCGATGGCCATCACAGATTCGGCTGCATCAAAAACAACAAATCCTGCATGATTGATCAGCGCTGAATGATCCTCCTTATTGAAAAACACAGTGGATGGTTTTTTCAAGGTGCAGATTTTCATGCCAAAACGAATGTCAGGCTTGTCGTTGCCAAACTGCCACATGGCATCTTCCCAGGTCATACGCTCTACGACATCGGTATAATCAATGTTCTTGACGTCTTTGAAAATCCGCTTGATCAGGGTCTCGAACATGTTCAGGATATCCTCTTGCTCCACAAAAGCCATCTCACAATCAATCTGTGTAAATTCCGGTTGCCTGTCGGCCCTCAAATCCTCATCCCTGAAGCATTTTACGATCTGATAATAACGGTCATATCCACTGACCATCAGGAGTTGCTTGAAGGTCTGTGGTGATTGGGGAAGGGCATAGAATTGTCCCTGGTTCATTCTTGATGGAACCACAAAATCCCTTGCCCCTTCTGGTGTCGACTTGATCAGAAAAGGAGTTTCGATGTCCATGAATGCATTCTCATGCAGAAAATTTCTGGCTGAACGATTGACCGCATAACGCAGTTCAAGGTTCTTCTTCACGGCATTTCTTCTCAGGTCGAGGAACCTGTATTTCATCCGGATATCATCCCCGCCATCGGTATCATCCTGGATGGTAAAGGGAGGAACAGCGGATTTGTTCAAGATGGTAAATTCGCTGATTTCAATTTCAACCTCTCCAGTTGGTATGGTGAGGTTCTTGTTGCTTCTTTCAATCACTTTTCCCTTGGCCTGCAAAACAAATTCCCTTCCCAAAGGATTTTCGTCCAGCTGCTGGTTGAAGCCCTCATTGAAAACCAATTGGGTGATGCCATAGCGATCCCGCAGGTCTACAAAAGTGATGGCTCCGAATTTCCTGACGGTTTGCACCCATCCCGCCAATGTAACTGATGAACCTGCGTGCTGGAGCCTTAGTTCTCCACATGTATGAGATCTGAACATATTGATAGATTTGTTGAGGCCTTGATTAAGGGCTCAAAGATACTTCAAGGACTGCATTTTTGACCAGATTAGTTGAGGCCTTTGGCTTCCTCTTCCCTGATGACTTTTTCGGTCTGCTCCTTCACCTGATCTTCCAGACCAGGCTTGTGCATGTAAATGAGGTAATAATATCCAAGGATGAGTAAACCTATGCCAAAGGGAACAAGCGAGAATTCCCTCAACCCATAAGGCCCGATGAGGTTGGCATCCCAACCAAAAAATTCTCCAATCATCCATGTACAGTTGGCTGTGATCCAGAAGTCGATGGCAAGGTTGTGTAGCAACTCTCCCGTAATTTTTCGGGTCTGCCAGGTGATCAGGATGGCCACCAAGAGGGTAGGGACGATCATGATCAAGGCTGGGTACTTGAGGTTCAGTGCCCAGCAGGCATCTTTGATCAGCCACAATAAAATGTGGAGGTTTTCAACCCTTCTGAATTTGTAGGGAATATGATAAACCGGAGGCTTACTCATGGTTATGCGGAAAAATTTATTTTCCTGCCATTGCTGCTGCCATGGTCTTGCCAATGTCAGCAGGACTGTCCACCACATGGATGCCACACTCGCGCATGATCTTCATTTTGGCTTCAGCCGTATCATCTGAACCACCGATGATGGCACCAGCATGGCCCATTCTTCTGCCGGGAGGTGCAGTTTGACCTGCAATGAATCCAACAACAGGCTTGGTACCATGTTCTTTGATCCAACGGGCAGCTTCAGCTTCCATGCCGCCACCGATTTCTCCGATCATGACAATGCCATGTGTTTCAGGATCGTTCATGAGCAGTTCAACCGCATCGCGGGTAGGCGTTCCAATGATGGGGTCGCCACCAATGCCAATCGCTGTGGTTACACCAAGACCGGCTTTGGCGATCTGGTCTGCCGCTTCGTATGTAAGGGTACCTGATTTTGAAACGATACCAATATTGCCTTTTTTGAAGATGAAGCCTGGCATGATGCCTACTTTGCATTCATCAGCAGTGATGACACCAGGACAGTTTGGCCCGATCAGCCTTGTTTTCTTGCCCTGGAGATAGTTTTTTACTTTGACCATGTCCTGTACTGGAATCCCTTCAGTGATACAAACCACCAGGGAAATCCCTGCGTCAGCAGCTTCCATGATGGCGTCACCAGCAAAAGCAGGCGGCACAAAAATGATGCTCACATCTGCACCGGTTTGTTGAACCGCATCAGCAACGGTATTGAAAACCGGCCTGTCAAGATGGGAGCTTCCTCCTTTGCCGGGCGTAACGCCACCAACAACTTGGGTACCGTATTCAATCATTTGTGTTGCATGAAATGTGCCTTCAGTACCGGTAAAACCCTGTACAATGATCTTGGATGACTTGTTCACTAAAACTGACATGGTATAGATGTTTATTTTGGTGGGGCGAAGATAATAAAAAGAGCCGATGGAGAGGTGCAGATCCGAGGAATGTTTAAATATTATCGGCGGCTCCTTGTCAGGAGGGAAAGCCTAGCCGTTCAACAGCTGGTCCATGTCCCTTTTTTCGTCAATTTTTCCCCTTACTTCCAGCATCCTCATGTCTTTTGCATCTTTCAGGAATTCTGATGCAAAGATGAAGCTGTTCAATTTTTCGTTTTTGCTGAAAATGATCTCTTTGCTATTTCCTTCCCATTCTTTTTTTCCCTGGTACATGTAAAGAATCCGGTCGCCGATTTCCATCACACTGTTCATGTCATGGGTGTTGATGACCGTGGTGATATTGTATTCTGTGGTGATTTCCCTGATCAGTTTGTCGATGACGAGGGAAGTCTGTGGATCGAGACCTGAATTGGGTTCATCACAAAAAAGATATTGTGGGTTGAGCACGATTGATCTTGCAATACCCACCCTTTTTTTCATTCCTCCACTGATCTCTGCCGGAAACTTTTTGTGTGCTCCGTTCAGGTTTACCCTGTCCAGCACCATGTCAACCCTTTTCTGTTTTTCAGCCCGGGTATCATTGCTGAACATGTCCAAAGGAAACATGATGTTTTGCTCAACGGTCTTGCTGTCAAACAGCGCAGATCCTTGAAAAAGCATGCCAATTTTTCTGCGCATGATTTTTTTTGCATCCTCATTCATGCGGCTGAAGTTCTCACCATCATAGATAATATCACCTGCATCAGGGGTAATCAGTCCGACCAGGCATTTCATCAAAACGGTTTTCCCACTGCCACTCGCACCAATGATCAGGTTGCATTTTCCTGTTTCAAATTCAGCTGAAACACCCTCTATGACTGGCTTGTCAGAAAACCCCTTGGCGATATTGGTGATGGAGATCATGGTTCAGTTTTAAAGAAGAATGGCAGCCAGCACATAGTCGGCCAGCAGGATGATGATACAACTGGTAACCACTGCAGTGGTACTTGCCCTTCCAATTTCCAGTGCACCTCCTTTTACGTTGTAACCATAGTAGGCAGGGATGGCTGTGATGATAAAGGCGAAGGTATAGGCTTTTATCAATGCAAATTTTACATTGTACGGTACAAATGCCTCTACCAATCCACGGTCAAATATTTCATGGGGCAAAATGCCTGTGACTTCTCCGACAAAACGCCCACCCCAGATACCCAGGGTCATGGCCAATACAACCAGCATGGGAATGGTAATCAGCGCCGCTAATATTTTGGGCAAGATGAGGTATGCCTTGGTATTGATCCCCATGATTTCCAATGCATCAATTTGCTCGCTGACCCGCATGTTGCCCAACTCGCTAGAAATTTTGCTACCTACAACGCCTGCTAGCACTACACAGGAAATGGTGGGTGCAAATTCAAGGATGACACTGTCGCGAACAATCTGTGCAATGACAGAGCGCGGGATGATTGGACTCACAAACTGGTAGGATGTTTGAAGCGTTGATACAGCACCAATAAATATGGACACAATGCTTACAATGCCCAAGGAACCAATGCCCAGTTCAACGCATTGGTGCATCAGCTCTTTCCAGTACATTCTCCAGTTCTCAGGCTTGGTAAACATGCCTTTGATCATCAGGATAAACTCTCCAAACCTTGTGAATATGTTCATGGTTTGCCGGCTTTCTTCAGTTTATATTGCGCATCAATCACCGCAATCATGACCATGTTAAGGATGCTTCTGGTAGATGAACCGAGCTGCAATACATGAACAGGTTTTTTCAATCCAAGCAATACAGGCCCTATCGCATCCGCTTCACCAACTTCCTGCAAAAGGTTGTAGGCGATGTTACCCGCACTGAGGTTCGGGAATATCAAGGTGTTCACATTTCCATTGTCCACCAGTTCTGAGAAAGGATAGTTCTCGCGCAGGATTTCCTTGTTGAAGGCAACAATACCCTGTACCTCTCCATCCACCACAAGGGAAGGATTCTTTTGCTTTACAATGGCCCTTGCATTACGGACAGTAACTGCTTCAGGGGTATCACTGCTGCCAAAGTTTGAATAACTGAGCATGGCAATCCTTGGTGTTATACCAAGGCTTTTCACTTCTTTCGCCACCAGCAAGGTAATATCTGCCAACTCTTCCGCAGTTGGGTTGAAATTAACGGTAGTGTCTGCAAGGAACAAGGGTCCTTTTTTGGTGAGCATGATGTACATGCCAGCAATTTTCTTAACACCATCTTCTGTTCCAATGATTTGAATCGCTGGTCTGATGGTATCTGGATAGTTTCTGCTCAGTCCGGAGATCATTGCATCAGCATCACCGGTTTCCACCATCATGCAACCAAAATAGTTGCGGTCTTTCATCAGCTTGCCCGCTTCATATTTGTTGATGCCCCTGCGTTGTCTTTTCTTGAAAAAGATGTCTGCATATTCCTGTCGCTGTTTGACCACCACTTCACTCTTGGGGTTGATGATGTCCATTCCTTCAATGGTGATGTTGTTGATCTCTGCAATCTCATGAATGATGTCAGGATTTCCCAACAAGATGGGTATGGCGATGCCCTCGTCCAGCGCGATTTGTGCGGCTTTCAACACTTTTGCGTTTTCAGCATCAGCAAATACAACCCGCTTCGGATCTTTTCTGGCCTTGCTTCCCAGTGCCCTGATCAGTTGGTTGTCAATGCCCAAGCGCTTGTTCAATTCAATTTCATAAGCATCCCAATCGGTGATGGATTTTTTCGCAACACCACTTTCCATTGCCGCTTTTGCAACGGCAGGTGATATGGTGCTGATCAAACGGGGATCCAACGGTTTTGGTATGATGTAATTGGGACCAAAGGCGATGGCCGATTCATTGTAGGCCATGTTGACAATATCCGGTACAGCTGTTTTGGTGAGTTCGGCGAGCGCCTTGACAGCAGCCAGTTTCATGGCTTCATTGATGCGCGTTGCCCTTACATCCAGTGCTCCTCTAAAAATATAGGGGAAGCCCAACACATTGTTCACCTGGTTGGGATAGTCGGACCGGCCAGTAGCCATGATGATGTCTGTTCTGACGGAAGTGGCATCTTCCCAGGTGATTTCTGGATCGGGGTTGGCCATGGCAAAAACGATTGGTCTTGGGGCCATTTTCGCCACCATTTCTTTGGTGACGACATTACCCTTGCTGAGTCCAATGAAAACGTCGGCTCCTTCAAATGCCTCGTCCAGAGAGAGCGCTTTCCTGTCAACCGCAAACCTTGATTTTCTTTCGTCAAGATCAGTGCGGTCTTTTCTGATCAATCCTTTTGAATCAAACATCCAGATGTTTTCCCTCTTGGCACCCAGTGCTTCGTAGAGGTCAATGCAGGCCATGGCTGCGGCACCTGCACCATTGACGAGGATGATGATTTCATCAATCTTTTTTTCTTGCAGCTCCAGTGCGTTGAGCAGTGCGGCAGCACTGATGATGGCTGTACCATGCTGGTCATCATGCATGATCGGAATGTTCATCTCTTCCTTCAGCCTTTGCTCAATATAAAAACATTCTGGAGCCTTGATATCTTCCAGGTTAACGCCACCAAAAGTGGGTTGCAATGCCTTTACAATCTCTACAAATTTGACAGGATCTTTCTCGTTGATCTCGATGTCAAATACATCAATGTCTGCAAATATTTTGAAGAGTACACCCTTTCCTTCCATCACAGGCTTACCAGCCTCGGGGCCAATATCGCCAAGACCCAAAACAGCAGTTCCGTTGCTGATTACCGCCACCAGATTGCCTTTTGCCGTGTATTTGTAAACATTCTCAATGTCATTAAAAATTTCCATGCAGGGCTCTGCAACACCTGGAGAATAGGCCAAAGAAAGATCCCGCTGGGTTTTGGCCTCTTTGGTTGGAATCACTTCAATTTTTCCAGGCCTTCCCTTTGCATGGTACTCAAGGGCCTGTTCTCTTCTCAAATCTTTTTTTTGCATAAATTATTTTTAAGTCGCTATCCCTTCACTCCCAAATACGCCATCATGGCCATTCCTGTTTGAATAGCGGATTCATCAATGTTAAACGTTGGTGTATGAACACCAGACACAATTCCCATGTCCTTGTTGCCTGTACCGAGCCTGTAAAAACATCCAGGTATTTTCTGCGAATAATATCCAAAATCTTCTGCGCCCATGCTCAACTCAGTTTCTTCCACCATTTCAGTGCCAATCATTTCTTCCGCCAATGACCTTGCATGTTGGGTCAAAACATGATCATTGACAACTGAAGGATAGCCTACGCTGATCTCCAATTCCACTTCGGCTCCATGAGCCTTTCCTACCTGCTCGACAATCTCCCTGATGCGGCGGTGGGCTTCAAAACGCCAGCCTTCATCCATTGCACGAAAAGTACCCATCATTTTCAGTTCTGATGGAATAACATTGGTTGTATAACCTCCTTGCATGGAACATATCGACAATACGGAAGGGGAGAAGGGATTGTTGTTTCTGCTGACCACCTGCTGCAATGCCACCACAATCTGTGAGGCAGTGAGCACTGTATCTGCAGTCAGGTAAGGTTTGGCAGCATGCCCTCCTTTGCTCCTGACGGTAATGTACAATTCATCTGCACTGGCCATCACTTTGCCAGAGGCAAAGCTCATTTTCCCAATTTCCAATAGGGGGTGCACATGCAATCCAAAAATGGAGGCAGGTGCTGGGTTTTCAAGCACGCCTTCATTGATCAGCAAGCTGGCCCCTCCTGGGTTTTTTTCTTCTCCAGGCTGAAAAACCAGTTTGATGGTCCCATCCCACTCATCCCTCAACTCGTGCAAAATACGGGCTGCACCTAACAGACAAGTGGTGTGCACGTCGTGACCACAGGCATGCATGACACCGGGGATGGTGGATGCATATGGCACATCGTTCTCCTCTTGAATAGGCAATGCATCCATATCGGCCCTTAATGCAATGACACGGTCTGATCGCTTTCCCTCAATGATACCAATGACGCCCGTTTCGGCCATCACTGTAAAGGGAATGCCAAGGTTGGTGAGGTGGTCGCGTACAAATTTTGATGTATTGTATTCCTTGTAACTCAGCTCTGGATGGGCATGCAAGTGGTGCCGGATAGAGCGGTACTCTTCAAAGTATTGGGCAGATAGCTGTTTGATTTTTTCTCTCAGCATGTTCAATTCATTAAAAATTTTCAGCTTCCTGTTTTTCTCCCTTCACCTCCACCTGTGAAGGAATGATGATGAGGTTTTCTCCAAAATCCAGTACCAGCTCCTTTTTCATCTGTTCTGCCTCCTTCATTGTTCTGAAGTTACCGAATTGCAACTTGAAATTGGGGGATTGGTAAAACATGTATGATTTTTGGTCAGGATAAATTTTCAATAACCTTGATTTGGCATCAATGGCCATGTCCCTTTTGTTGGTACTGATCACCAGGATCCTGAATCCAGGTTCAAGTGTTGTTCGGATCCTTAGTGCCTGTTTGTTCAGTTCGATTTGTTTGTCTACCAGTTTATCAACCCTTGGATCTCTCTTCACATAGGGGCTTTTGGCAAATTGTGCATGTGCTGATACGCCCAATGCCATAACCATTGCCAGAAGATTGAAATAGAGTGATCTGAACATGTTGCTTTGTTGATGATGTTCGCTTATTCTGCGTCACGACCATGACAGGCCTTGAATTTTTTTCCACTGCCACAAGGACAAGGATCATTCCTGCCAACTTTGGGTCCAACCCTCACTGGTTCTTGTTTTGCAGCTTCAGATGGGTCATGGTATTCGTTGTCTCCCTCCATGCCTTCGGGCGCACCAGATGCAGACAGTTCATCCTTCCGCACTTTCATCCTGCTCATGTCTGTTCTGCTTTCCCTGCCTTCTTTCAGTCCGGCTCCAGAATTTTCTACTGGAAGTGAGGCGTGACAAAGGAAAGAAACAATGTCCTTGTTCACTTCGGCATCCATTTCAGCAAACAACTGAAAGGCTGTCTGCTTATAAATGACCAATGGATCCTTCTGCTCATAGACTGCCGTTTGCACACTTTGCTTGAGATCATCCATCGCCCTGAGATGCTCTTTCCAGGTATCATCGATGATGGCAAGGGTGATGGATTTTTCCAGTGAGGAAACCAGTTCCATGCCCTTGCTGCTGATGGTCTTGTCCAGGTTGGTCAGTGCATTGATGGTCTTTTTGCCGTCTGTAAATGGAACCACGACATTGACAATATGGTTGCCTTGTGTTATGCGAACATTCTGGAATACAGGCAAGGATTGTTTGGCCAACAATGATTTTTTGGCTGTATAATGTTCAATGGCTTCTTTGTACAACTGATCGGTCAGTTCATTGGTATTTCCTTTTTCAAGGGCCTCTTTGCTAATGGCAGTTTCTACACTGAAATGAAGGATGGCAGAAAGCTTGAAACCATCATGGTCATTGCTTCCAGCAAATTGGTTGACAAGATTTGCTGCAACTGCATAATAGGCATTGTCGAGGTCAAGAGCCAGTCTTTCTCCAAAGAGGGCGTGCTGTCTTTTGCCATAAATGACACTGCGTTGCTTGTTCATGACATCATCATACTCGAGCAAACGTTTCCTGATGCCAAAGTTGTTTTCCTCTACTTTTTTCTGAGCACGTTCGATGCTTTTGGTGATCATGCTGTGCTGGATCACTTCTCCTTCCTTGTATCCCATCCGGTCCATCAGGGAGGCGATGCGGTCGCTTCCGAACATGCGCATCAGGTCATCTTCTAGTGAAACATAGAATTGGGATGATCCGGGATCACCCTGACGACCTGCACGACCACGCAACTGCCGGTCTACACGACGGCTTTCATGGCGTTCTGTACCAATGATGGCAAGGCCTCCGGCTTCTTTCACACCAGGCCCGAGTTTGATATCCGTTCCCCTTCCCGCCATGTTGGTGGCGATGGTTACATTACCTGCCAAACCTGCTTCGGCCACAACTTGGGCTTCCTTGGCATGTTGTTTGGCGTTCAATACATTGTGCGGGATTTTTTTCTGCTGCAACATCCTGCCCAACAACTCAGATACTTCTACTGAAGTTGTACCAACCAGCACTGGACGGCCTGCCTCTCGGAGTTGTTCAATCTCGTCAATGACTGCCTTGAATTTTTCGCGCTTGGTTTTGAACACAAGGTCTTCCTGGTCCTTCCTGGTCATTTGCAGGTTGGTGGGAATGGTTACCACATCTAGCTTGTAAATGTTCCACAATTCCGCTGCTTCGGTTTCTGCTGTACCGGTCATACCGGCCAGCTTATGGTACATCCTGAAATAGTTCTGAAGGGTAACGGTGGCATAGGTTTGGGTGGCAGCTTCAATCTTCACATTTTCTTTTGCTTCAATGGCCTGGTGAAGACCATCGCTGTACCTTCTGCCTTCCATGATCCTGCCGGTCTGCTCGTCAACAATTTTGACGGCACCGTCCATGACCACGTATTCAATGTCCTTGTCGAACAGGGTATAGGCTTTCAGCAACTGTTGTATGGTATGGATCCTGTCTGCCTTGGATGAATAATCCTGCAGCAGCCCTTCTTTCATGGCCAGTTTCTCGTCTGCGGTTGCAGTGGCTTTTTCAATCTCTGCAATGGCAAGGCTGAGGTCGGGGAGCACAAAGAAATTGGGGTCTTCACCACCTTTGGTGATGTATTGCAATCCCTTGTCTGTCAATTCAACCTGGTTGTTCTTTTCGTCAATGTGGAAGTACAGTTCCTCGTCCACCTCTGGCATGTGTTTTTGCTGTTCTGCCAGGTAATAGTTTTCAGATTTCTGGAGTTTTACCTTGATGCCCGGTTCACTGAGGAACTTGATGAGGGCGGTATTTTTGGGAAGTCCACGGAAGGCACGCATGAGCTGCAGTCCTCCATCCTGTGGTCCATCTTTTCCTTCTGCAATCAGTTTTTTGGCGTCCTGAAGGGATTTCAAGACCACTTGTTTTTGCACTTCTACCAGTTGCTGGATCTTGGGTTTGTGAACATGGAATTGCTGGTCATCCCCCCTGGGAACAGGGCCTGAAATGATGAGTGGTGTTCTGGCATCATCAATCAATACACTGTCCACCTCATCCACCATGGCAAAATGGTGTTTGCGTTGAACCATTTCATCAGGAGAGTGCACCATGTTGTCCCTCAGGTAATCAAAGCCAAATTCGTTGTTGGTGCCGTAGGTAATGTCGGCCTGATAGGCCTTTCTTCTTGCGTCTGAGTGGGGCTGGTGCTTGTCAATACAATCCACCGTGAGTCCCAACCACTCAAACAAGGTTCCATTCCATTCAGAGTCACGTTTGGCCAGGTAATCGTTAACGGTTACAATGTGCACCCCTTCTCCGGCGAGGGCATTGAGGTAGGCGGGCAGGGTTGAAACCAGGGTCTTACCCTCACCAGTGGCCATCTCTGCAATTTTACCAGAATGCAATACGGCGCCACCAATCAGCTGTACATCGTAGTGAACCATGTTCCAGTTCACCAGGCTTCCGGCGGCCATCCAGCTGGTTTTGAAGATGGATTGGTCTCCATTGATGGTGATATAGTCTTTTTTTACTCCCAGTTCGCGGTCAAGCTCTGTGGCAGTGGAAGAAAGCTCTTCATTTTCTTTGAAACGCCTACCGGCCTCTTTAACTAGTGCGAATGCCTCGGGAAGAATCTCTTTTAGTGCGTCCTCAATCTTTTCGTTGCGTGTTTTTTTGAGGGCATCAACTTCTTTGTACAAATCATCCCTTCCCAGAATGTCCTCAAGCGGAAGTTGATCTGCCTGAAGGGTTAGGGCATTGATATTGTTGTCGATTTCAGTCAGTGAAGCCTTGATTCTTGACTTGAATTCGCTTGTTTTTGACCTGAGGGCATCGTTGCTCAATGCCTGGTATGAAGCAAAATGCTCATTGATTTTTTGTACAATTGGGCGAATTTCCTTGACGTCTTTTTCCGATTTGCTCCCTCCGAATAATCCCGATATAAATTTAAACATGTTCTTCTGTTCTTGCTATGGGCCAAAATTAATCCTTTTTGACCACTTGTTGACCCACCCTTGCCTGCCATGAAATTTAATTGTTTAATATGACAGTTATTTTGATTTAACAATTTTTGACCGAAGGTGTTTAAGTACCTTTGGCATCCAATTCCCCGAATACATTCATATGAGCAGACATTTTAAGTTGTTTTTAGCGTTTTTGGTCATTTCTTTCAGCGCATTTTCACAGGAAGGCTTTCAGGTGAACGGCCGTTTGGTCGATACACTGGGCAATCCCATTGCAAGGGCTACCGTGGGCGCATACATCGCCGGGGCCAAGGATACCATCAAGACCGTGTCCAATAATGTTGGTTTTTTCCTCATAAAAGGGATCCCAGCGCGCAAATTTGTGCTGATGGTTACCAGCGTTGGGTACGGCACCAACCTCAAGGCACTTTCAATTCCAGAAGGAGAAGAGGTGCTGAAACTGGACAACTACAAATTATATCCAGAGTACAGCTCCCTGCAGGAGATAGTTATTTCCACTCCTCCGATCATCGTAAAGGAAGATACGGTAGAATACAAGGCAGATTCTTTCAGGATGAAGCCGAATGCCATGGTGGAAGACCTCTTGAAAAAAATGCCAGGGCTTGAAGTAGACAAGAACGGTAACATCACCGCCCAGGGCAAAACGGTGAGCAAGGTCAGGGTGAACGGGAAGGATTTCTTCAGCGGAGACCCCAAAGCGGCAACACAACAGCTCTCAGCAGACATGATTGACAAAGTTCAGGTAATCGATGATTATGGAGACCTGGCCAATGTTTCTGGTATAAAGGATGGTGAACCAGACAAGATCATCAACCTTCAATTGAAGAAAGACAGGAACAAGGGTATATTTAGCCGTACTTCCGTTGGGGCCGGCTCCAGCGACAGGTATGCATTGGGTACCAATGTGAACTTTTTCAACAACAACAAGCAGATTTCCGTATTCGGCGGAGCGAACAACAACAATACCAGCACCTTCAATTTTGACGGCGGCGGCGGTGGTGGTGGCGGAGGTGGCGGCCGAGGATTCCAGGTAAGGATTGGCGGCAACAACCAAGGTGGATTTGGTGGGGATGAGGGATTGAGGATTGCCAACTCACTTGGTGTCAATTTCCGCAATGATTTGGAGAACAAGAAAGGTTCTATCTATGGTAACTACAGCTACTCTACAAGAGAAACTGATGTTCAGCAGGATGTTGCCTCTCAAAACTTTTTCCAGAACACCAAATTCCTGAACCATCAGGTAAGTTCATCCCTCAGCAATTCCAAGAGCCACAGGGCATCCCTCAATTTTGAGTGGAATATCGACTCCTTCAATTATGTGAAGTTCATTCCTGAGTTTACTACGAGGGCTTCCAATAGTGCATCCAATTCATTGTTTGACTATATCCGCAATGACCTAGATACGACCAGCAAGGGCAGCAACAACAACAAGTCAACCTCCGTTGCGCCTAATTTCTCCGGAAACCTGATTTTCAACCACAAGTTCAGAAAGCCGGGTAGAAACCTTTCTGTTAACATCAACGGGGGCTATAATTCAACTGATGGAGAGGCAAACAAGATCAATGTTACCAACAACTATTTGCCTGTCAAGTTGACCAGTATTCTCAACCAAAATGTTTTCACAGACAACAACGCCGATAATTTCAGCATCAGGTTCAACTACTCTGAGCCTTTGATGAAAGGCCGTTTCCTGGACTTGATTTACCAATATGGTCAGTCATACAATAGCAATGACAGGGCTACTTATGTGGTGGATCCTCAAGGACTGGAGACTTTCTCTACCACCCTGAGCAATGCATTCGAAACCGATTTCTTGAGGCAGCGCATTGGTGCCAATCTCAGGACCGTGAAGAAAAAATACAACTATACCCTCGGATTGAATGCCCAGCCCATCAACCAGAAAGGCTATTCAGTTTCCCGAGACAGTGCCTACAATCCGATCAAGAGGGTTAACCTCCTGCCATCTGCCAACTTTGCGTACAATTTCACCAGGAACAAGACCCTCAGGTTCTTCTACAATGGCGATGCCAACCAGCCAAGTTTCTCCCAGCTTCAACCTGTGAAGGACATTTCCAATCCACAGTACCAAACGCAGGGTAATCCTTTGCTGAAGCCTTCAGTAGCACACATCTTCAGCACTTCCTTCAACAACCTGAACTTCCTGACTGGTCAGACCTTCTTTGTAGGGGTCAACTACAACTTCACCAACAACCAGATTGTCAACAATACCATCAGGGTAGGAGGCAGCGGAAGCCAGCTTACCACTTATGAAAATGTGGATGGTAACTATTCGGTGAGTGGATTTTACAACTTCAGCAAGCCTTGGAACAACCGTACCTATATTATCTCCTTCAACGGAACCGCAGCAATGAACAACAATATTTCCCTGATAGACAACCAACGCAACGTGGGCAAGAACCTGCTGTTGGCGCAGGGCATGAAATTTGAGTTCAACTGGAAAGAGTGGCTGGAAATTGATTTTGGTGGAAGGTATGGCTTGAACAGGGTAAGGTATACTTTGCCAGGCCAGCAGAATGTTGATTATGGCAGCTGGACCCTCACCAACAACATGCGCATTGACATCCCTGGTGGATGGGTGTTCAGGAGTGATCTGGAATACATCATCAACCGAGGACTTTCCTCCAGTGTGAACCAGAACATCGCACTGTTGAATTCTTCCTTCGAAAAAACCATTTTCAAGAAGAAAAATGGCATCTTCAGGATCTCCGGATACGATATTTTCAAGCAGAACACCTCGATCGCCAGGACCATCAATGGAAACAACATTGTTGACACCCGCGTCAACAGGCTTACCCGCTATTTCCTGATGACCTTTATTTACAGGTTCAACAAATTCAGCGGGGCCCAAACCAGCGGTGGTACTCAGTCTGGTGGGATGATGCGTTCAGAGGGAAGGTCGTTCTAAATTATATTGTTAATGTGTAGTGTGTTGATAGCCAACGCACTACACATTTTTTTTATTTTTCCGCGTAAAAACTTGCATTAAACAAAAACTGAAATTACTTTTACACCATCATGTGGCACCTGTTGCTGCATTCCAAAACACCAATTCCCTCTGTAGAAACCTGAATTTCAGGTCCGTTTAACTAACCACTAATCGGTCTTTTTTCTCTCCAATCCTTTCCGAAATACCGCTTTTCAATCCATCCTCCAACGAAAGAACCAATTTCTTTTCATTCCAAAAGTTATTGATTCATGAAAAAGGTATTTACACTTATTACATTTTTTGTTCTCCTGCTGAATTATTCGAATGGGCAGGTGAGACTTACTGAGGTTTCTCCAATAACCACTAAACAAACTCCTAAGAGGTTCTTCGAGCTGTTTTTTTATACAGAACAAAGTCAGCTAACCAATAACTCATCTTTTTATGATGGTTATAGAATGATAGTATACACAAAGTCTAGTTCTCAGGAGAGAGTCATTATTGGAAAAATGAATTTGACCCCAGGTAACACTGACATCTTCAGCGCTTCTTCTATTTTGCCTGCTGCCACTTCATTTACACCAGGTGTCGTAACTGTCGCCGAATCTCTTCAAAATGTCCAAACTTCAAATCCCGCTGTAGAGTACTCATGGTCAACAATTTTTAGTTCAGTAACTGAGTTTGCTAGATCTGGTTCAGGATGGGGAACATTGTCCAATAATGGTGATATTTTCCCTGATATTTCCACAAATGATAAAATTGCAGTTTTAATTTTTAAACCAGGTGTGGCAGGTCAAAACGATATTTTGGTCGATGTTGTAGCTGATTTTGCTGAAACAGGGAATTTAATCAAAACTTTGCCTCCAATTAATGATAATGCCGCTATTGGAATTAATTTTTCATCCATTAAGATTGCACCAGAAAAGTTTGTTAATCAGGCATTGGGTGTCAACAACCCCTATCAAATTGAAAGAAAGATTTCAGCAAATAAAGGAAAATCATCAACAGTTTGTGAATTAAAATGGAATAAAATTGCAGTAGAAACGCCAGG